>Ga0255166_1000068_pt1 | contig 66291 bp, 59 predicted proteins | sample Atl_Cont_RepC_8d_FD_186013 | JGI IMG/M metagenome (GOLD analysis project Ga0255166, IMG submission 186013) | Freshwater microbial communities from Altamaha River, Georgia, United States - Atl_Cont_RepC_8d | ecosystem: Environmental > Aquatic > Freshwater > River | place: USA: Georgia | collected...
GCAGGCTCAGGGCCCCGATTTGCTCGGTGGTCAAGGCGATGATTTGATCGGTGGTGAAGCTCACGATCTGATCGCTGGTCAGGGCCTTGATCTGCGCGGCGGCCGACATGGACTGGATCTGGTCGGTGCTCAAGCTGGCGATCTGGTCGGTCAGCAAGGCCTTGATCTGCAAGGCGCTGAGCTTTTGCAAGTCATCCGTCTCCAGGGCGATGACTTGGTCGGTGGTCAGGCTTTGCACTTGGTCGGTGGTGAGGGCCGCGACCTGCAAGCCGGTCAGGGCCTGCACCTGGTCACTGGTCAAACTGACCACCTGATCGGTGCTCAGCGCCTTGATCTGCGTGGCCGCCAACAAGGACTTGACCTGGTCGGTGGTCAGGCTGGCGATTTGCTCGGTGGTCAGGGCCTGGATTTGAGCCGACGTCATCTTTTGCAGGTCGGCCGTTTCGATCGCTGCCACTTGGTCCGAGGTCAAGGCCGCCAGCGCATCCGTCGTCAGTGCAGCCACTTGCACCCCACTGAGTGCGACCAGTTGGTCCGTCGTCAGGCTGATGGTCTGATCGCTGGTCAGAGCCCGGATCTGGCCGGTGGTCAGCTTCTGCAAATCACCGGTCTCGATGGCGATGATCTGGTCGCTCGTCAGCGTCAACACCTGATCGGTCGTCAAGGCGCCAACCTGGGTCGCCGTCAGGGCCTGGACCTGATCGGTCGTCAAGGCCTTGACCTGATCGGTCGTGAGCGCCTTGATCTGCGTCGCCGACAGCAACGCCGCCACTTGATCGGTGGTGAGGTTGATCACCTGATCGGTGGTCAGGGCCTGGATCTGCCCCGTGGTCATCTTCTGCACATCGGCGCTGTCAATGGCCGCCACCTGGTCCGAAGTCAAGGCCGACAAGGCATCGGTGGTCAACGCCGCCACTTGCGCGCCCAGCAAGGCCTTCACCTGATCGGTGCTCAGGCTGACCGTCTGGTCGCTGCTGAGGGCCTTGATCTGGGCCGTGGTCATCTTTTGCAGGTCATCGGTCTCGATGGCCATGATCTGATCGCTGCCCAGGGCCACGACTTGATCCGTGGTCAAGGCCGCCACCTGCGCCCCCGTGAACGCCACGATTTGATCGGTGGTCAGACTCGCCACCTGGTCGCTGGTGAGCGCCTTGATCTGGGTCGCCGACAGCAAGGCCGCCACCTGATCGGTGCTCAAGGAGGCCACTTGCTCGGTGGTCAAGGCCTTGATTTGCGCCGTGGTCATCTTCTGCACATCGGCGGTTTCGATGGCTGCGACCTGATCGGAATTCAGGGCGATCAAGGCGTCGGTGGTCAACGCCGCCACCTGCAAGCCGGTCAGGGCTTTGACCTGATCGGTGCTCAGGCTGGCCAGTTGCTCACTGTCCAGTGCCTTGACCTGCAAAACCGTCATGGTCTTCAGGTCATCTGTTTCGATCGCGGCAATTTGCTCGCTGTTGAGGGCATGGACCTGATCGGTGCTCAGGGCACTGACCTGTCCGCTGGTGAGGGCTTGCACCTGGTCCGAGGTGAGGCTGACCACCTGGTCGGTGGTCAACGCCTTGATTTGGGCGGCAGCGGTCAGGGCCTTGATCTGATCCGTGGTCAGAGACGCCACCTGCTCGGTGGTCAAGGCCTTGATCTGGGCCGTGGTCATCTTTTGCAGGTCATCGGTTTCGATGGCGGCCACTTGGTCGGTCGTCAGCGCGGCCACGGCGTCGGTGGCCAGGGCACTGAACTGCGAGGCCGTCATGGCGACGATCTGATCGGTGGTCAGGTTGGACGCCAGATCGGTGGTCAGCGCGCGAATCTGGGTGGTGGTCAGCTTTTGCAGGTCCTGCGTCTCGATGGCCACGATCTGATCCGTGGTCAGGCTCGCCAGCGACAGGCCGGCAATCTGACCCGTGGTGATGGCCACGATTTGCTCGGTGGTGAGGGCTGCCACCTGTGGCGATTGCAAGGCCTGGATCTGCGCAAAGATGAGCGACTCGAGTTGATCGGTGCTCAGCGCCTGAATGCCATCGGTGCTGATGCCTGCGATTTCCGCCGTCGTCAACGCCTTGATCTGGGCCGTGGTGATGGCCTGGATCTGGTCGGTGCTCAGGCTCGCGAAATCCGCATTCGTGAACGTCGCGATCTCATTGGGCTTGAGCGCCTGAATCAACGCAGGTGAGTAATTTGAAAGACTTAAACCCTTGATCAGCATGATGCGCTCCAGTCGTCCGTTTTCTATGACAGCAATGGCGGTATCGACACCAGCCCAGAAATCTTGATGCGCTGAAGGGATATTTCTTCAGCATGAAAAAAGCCCGTCCGACGGATGGCGGACGGGCTGTGAGGCGGTCAGGGCAGCGACGCAGCATCGCGGCCCTGCGCCGACGGCTTACTTCAGCAGCGACAGCACGGTCTGCGCCGACTGGTTGGCTTGCGCCAGCATGGCGGTGGCGGCTTGCTGAATGATCTGGGAACGGGCCAACTCGCTGGTTTCCTTGGCGTAGTCCGTATCCAGGATGCGGCTGCGCGAAGCTTGCGTGTTGGTCGAGACGTTGCTCAGGTTGTTCACCGTCGAGTTCAGGCGGTTGATCGAAGCACCGATGTCAGCGCGGTAGCCCGACAACTGGTTCAGCGCCGAGTCCATCGTCTTGATGGCCGCATTGGCCGAGGTCTGGTTCAGCAAGTTGGCCGAACCCACGCTGCCACCACCGGCGTAAAAGCCCAGCGACGGTGCGCTCTCGTCGTAATCCACGGCACCGACGTTTTGTTCGGCGAAGTTGATGTCGGCCGAACCCCTCCAGTTTTCCGAGAAACGAACCTGGATCGGCGAGTTGTCGATGGACTTCAGGGTCAGGGCACCGTTTTCGCTGTCCACGCCTGCCACCACACCGGTTTGGTCGGTGAAGCTGTTGATGGCCTTGACAAACGCGTCTTCCGGGTCGGCGGCGTCGGCGATGTTGAGGCTCTGGCTCCAGATGTCCACACCATTGATGTACATGCTGCCCGACAACCAGGCATCCTGGGTCATGTTCGAGGCATCCAAGGCATCACTGCCAACCAGCGTGCCTTCAGGGGTGATCTTGTTCAGACCCATGGCCGTGGCATCGGCTGCCGTACCGAATTCGACCGAGAAGTTCTGACCCGAGTCGGACTCCAGCTTCATGAAGCCAGTGAATTCCTTGGCCGTGGCCGAGGCTGTGTCAGCAGCCAGGAAACCTGTGGTGGTCAGGTCCTTGCCATTGATCGTGTCCTGGGTAGCCCCTGCACCGTCCACCACCTTGATGGTGGCACCGGAGTTGTTGAACAGCACCAGCTTGCCTTCGTCGCTGATGCGCGCCTGCACCGTCGAAGCACCACCCTGGGCGTTGATCTGGCTGACCATGTCCTGCATGGAGGTGGTCGCGCCCAGCGTGATGACCGTGTCTTCACCCGAGTCCAGCGCCGTCACCGTGATGGCGATGTCGCCCGCATCGGAGATGCCAGAGCCCACGTCCTGGGCCACCACCTCGTTGAAAGCCGAGGCCGTGACACCGAGCTTGGAGTTGTTGATCGAGGCGACCAAGTCGTTCAGATCCGGATCTGCCGCGCCGCCAGGGGCTGAATTGTTTTCCGTCAGCGCCTGCACAGCCGTGCCGTTGATGTAGAGGTTGCCCGCCAAATCACCCACCGTCACGCGGCCCGTGATTTGCGTCCCTTTGATGAGGGTCTTGCCACCCAGCGAGGCTGCATCGACGTTCTTCAGGTTGACGCCCATGGTCGTGCCGGCCTTGTCGCCGATTTGCAAGACCTTCTTCTGGAACGAGCCGTCCAAGACGTTGAAGCCGTTGAATTGGGTCGTCGCAGCCACGCGGTTGATTTCCTTTTGCAGGGCCACGACTTCCTTGTTCAGGTCGGCGCGGTCCGAATCGGTCACCGTGTCGGTCGCGGCCTGCACCGCCAGTTCGCGGATGCGCTGGACCATGTTGGTCACTTCTTCCATTGCACCTTCTGCGGTTTGCAGCAAAGAGATACCGTCGTTGGCGTTCTTGATCGCCATGTTCAGACCACGCACCTGCGCCGTCATGCGGGTGCTGATGGCCAGACCGGCGGCGTCGTCCGCTGCAGAGTTGATCCGCAGGCCGGTCGACAGACGCTGCATCGCTGTCGAGAGGCGGTTGTTGTTGCCTTCGATGGCATTCTGCGCCACCAGAGACTTCACGTTGGTGTTGATGACTGACATGATCGCTCTCCTGAAAAGTTGATCAAACGTTGAGCAGTGAACGGGTGGTCAAGCTGCTGAAAAAATTCAGAACCGGTTGGGGAGGAAGCTCTTCAACACAGAATCCTGATGGCTAGTGAATCGGTGCCGTGGAGAAAAACTTGAGTGTTTTTTCAAACCGACGCCGAGAACAACAAGCCTTGCAGCTTCTCGAGGTTGTGCGCCACACGCACCACCACTTCATTGGGGATTTGTCGAATGACCTCACCCGTCTCAGCCCGCGTCACCTTGATGATGGGTTGGTTGAGGGTGTCGTCGATCACGAAGTTCAAGCCGCGCCCGCCATCGCGCATGGCGGTGTTGATTTGTTCAATCGCTGCCTTGAGGTTGCGCGCCAGCTCTTGTGGGTCTGCAACCTGGATCTGTGCCTTTGCCGGTGGCGCCAAGTCCACGGACTTGGCTGCCGGTGCGGCGCCTGCCGGTGCGGCAGCCGGTTTCAACTCTGGCGTCGGCCGAGGCAGGCCCTGTCGCTGAATTTCGGTACTCATGGTGGCCGTTCCTTCCAATGCAAGAGGCCGTCGTGGCCTCACGTGGCATGGAAATCGACCCGGGCGAATCAAACTTGAGCGGGTCACGGCAAAAAAGCGGCAAGCCATTGCCGCATGAACACCAAAAGGGTATTAACCCGATTTGCCTGTGTACATTGACATCATGCCGTCGAACGACGACTTCAAGCTGGTCTTCTGACTGTTGACGCTGCCCACCAGACTTTCCATGGAGGCAAACTGCTTTTGGTAGCGCACCAGCAGGGCGTCCATGCGGGTTTGCAGCTTGGTCAAGTCGTCCTTGTAGCCGGTGTTTTGCTTTTCGGCATTGCCCGTCTGCGTCACCAAGATGCCGGTGGAACCCAAGATCGTCGTGAGCTTGCGCGCCGCATCGCCGGCAATGCCCCCAGCCTGGGGGCTGAACGCGGTCAAGCCGTTTTGGTTGCCCGTGAAGGTCTTGACCACATCCGAGAAGTTGTCGGTCAGGGCTTTGTCAAGCTTGGTGCTGTCGAGCGACATCACGCCTTTTTCGTTGATGCTGAAACCGACCTGCCACAAAGCACCCACGCTGGTACCCGGGGTGGACGAGGGGTTGGTCAGCATCGAGCGCAGCTGCTGGCGGAGGCTGCGCACCGTCGAGTCGCCCACCAAGGTGGCCCCGTAGGTGTCCAGGGTGGACTTCGGGTTGGACACCTCGGTGAAGATGGTCATGGCGTCGTTGTAGGCCGTGACCACCGCTTCCATTTTGGTTTTCAGCGCCGTCGTGTCGCGCGTCAAACTGACTTTGGCGGTGCTGCTGGTGACCGTCTTCAGGTCCAGCGTCACGCCGGTGATGACATCCGACAGACTGTTGCTGGTGCGGGTGTAGGTGACCCCATCGACGCGCACCTGGGCATCGCTGGCCGACTGGTTGTTGGTGAGCGAAAAACTGCTGGGCTGCACCAGGGTCTGGTACCCCGATCCGTCGTAGTCCGCTTCGACCTTGAAGCCCGAAGGGTTGCCATCGGGGCCGGTGATGAAGATCTTGTTGGCGAACGCCGAGCCGGCGGGATTGGCCACCAGCTGGGCCTTCAGCCCGAGCTGGTTGTGGATGGCCGCCACCAGGCCATCGGGCGTGTCATCGGTCACGTTCAGCGTGGCGACTTCGCCCGTCGACAAAGTCAGCCGCACGTTGATGGGGTTGCCGCTGTTCATCGGCGCATCGTGCGCGCCGACGCCGCCGAGGCTGTATTGCGGGGTCAGGGTGAACTGCTTGGCCGCGCCTTGCTCGCCGGTCAAAACCACTTTGTAGGGATTGCCCGCCACGCCCGTGTCGACCAGTTGGGCCTTGACGCCCTTGCCCGCCGCATTGATGGCCTGCACCAGCGCCTGAGGGTTGTCTTGTCCATCGGCCAATGCAATCGTGCTGGTCACCGCCGAGTCGCCCGAGCCGATGGTCAAGGCAAAGTTGATCGCCTTGCCCCCATTGAGGGACTGGGTCTGGCTCGAAAAGCCGTTGCTCGCGGTGCGCTGCGCCTTGGACAGGCTGAGCACATCGATGTCGTGATCGGCAGGCACCGCCTTGGCACCGGCCGTCGCATTGAACGCGCTGCTGGCGGTGTTGTCCACCGCCAGCGAATTGAAACTGTTCTGGTCCTTCAAGTCCGTCAGCGCCGTCTGCACCTGCGACAGCACATACGACACCGCCGCATAACCCGAGATGCGCGACTCGTTCTTGGTGATCTTGGCGTTGATCGCGTTCTCTTGCGGAATGCGCTCGGCATCCACCAGGTTTTGCGCCAGCGAGGCCACATCGACGCCGGAGCCTGCGCCCAGCGAGCTGATGAGTTTTTGCGCCGCCGAACGGTTGGCCGCCGCCGTGTCTTGCGCGGCCGTGGTGGTCGTGGTCTTGGCAGTACTGGTGGTGGCAGCGCTCGTCGTCGCCGTGGACGAGCTGATTGCAGTGGTGGCCATGGTTTAAACCTTCATTCGACGCATCGGCACGGCATCACAGAACTTGAGCCCATCACCGCAACAACTGGAACAGGCTGAGCTGCGAGATCTTCGCAAAGCTGCTCTGCGCCGCCTGCAAGGCCAGCTCGTCACGGTTCATGCGGGTCACGGCTTCGGTGTAGTCCAGGTCCTCGACATCCGACTTGGAGGTCTTGAGCTGCAAAACGATTTGATCGAGCACGCCGGTCTGGGCGTCGACCACCGCCTGGTCGGCCCCCACTTGACCAATGCCTTCGCTCAGGCCGTTTTGCAACTGATCGATTTCAGCCACACCCCGACGCATCGCCGTGCGATCGGTGCTGCGAATGGCCGTGCTCAGATCGGCCAGGGACTGGAAGAAATCCACGCCCGTGTTGCCGCCCTGACCGTCGCTGCGGTTGACGCGCACAAACACGTCCGAGCCCGCACGGTTGAGGTTGAGGCGACGGCTGTCCCCGATGTTGACCTGCATGCGCGATTGATCGCCTTGGTACACCACACGGCCGCTGGCGTCCTTGGCAAACGCCGGCTGGTTGGCGCGACTGCCCGAGAACAGGTAGTTGCCGTTGGCATCTTGGGTGTTGGCCAGGCTGAGCAGTTGCTCGCGCAGGTTGTCGATCTCCAGCGCCAGACTTTGGCGGTCTTGATCGCCCACGGTGTCGCTGGCCGCTTGCGTGGCCAGCTCTTTGATGCGGGCCATCACGTCGCCGGCGCTGCGCAGCGCGGTCTCTTCGGCGGTGAGCCGCGTGTTGGCGGTCTTGAGGGTGTCTTGGTAGCTTTGCTGGCGTGCGATCGCGCTTTGCAAACGCGCCACCACCGCCGCCTTGTCCGGCTCGTCGCTGGGCTTGGTGATTTTTTTGCCCGACGACAGCTGCGTCTGCGTTTTCGACAGACTGGCCTGCAAATCACCCAACTGCTGGGTGGTTTGGCTGAAATATTGGGTGGTTGAGATCTTCATGGCGGTGTCTCACATCAGCGAATCTGCGCAATGGCATCGAACAACTCGGTCGACACTTGCATGGCTTTGGCCGCAGCCTGATAGGCCTGCTGGTAACGGATCAGGTCGGCGGCTTCGTTGTCGAGGTTGACCCCCGACACCTTGTCGCGCGCGGCCACCGCCTGGTCGTTGACCACCTTCAGCGCTTGCTGGGTGATCTTGGCCTGCTGGCCCGCGTTGCCGATGTCGTTGACCTGATCGATGTAGGCGTCGTGCAGGGTCTTGCCCCCCACCACCTCGCGTTTGGCCAGTTCGGCCATGTCGAGCATGTTGACGTTGTTGCCCAGGCCATCCTGGTTGCCATCGATGCGGAAGGTGTCGCCCACAGCCGGCGCGCGGCTGAGCTGAACCTGCAAACCGGCGAATTCAATGGTGGGCGACAAGGCGTTGGGGTCGAAGCTGCGATCGGCCAGCACCGTGTCGGTGGCGTTGTCGATGATGCTGTAACGATCGGCCGCGGTGAATTTGACGCTCAGCGACTGGGCACGCAAGGCAGTGCGCGGATCGCTGGGGGTGCCACTGAAGGCAGCGGCCACCTTGGCATTGCCCTGTCCGGTCACGAACAACAGCAAGTCGTCCGCGCAGCCGTGTTCGATGTAGGCCGCCGTGCGCAAACCGATGCGGGCCAGGTCGACCGGCTGGCCGTCGGCACCGAATGAAAAACGGATGTCCTTGTGGTGCGGGTGATCGACCAGATCGCGCGCCAGTCGTTCGCTCACGCCGTAGTCGCCCGGCTCGATGCCCAGGGCGTTGTTGACGGCGGTGCCATCGCTGCGTTGGGCCGGTCCAATCGAGATCGCCGCCGTGCCCGCCGCGTCGGTGGTGCGGAGCATCAGATCACCAAAGTCGTCGAGGTAGGCGGTCACGCCCGTTTGTGGCGACAAATCGCGCAAGCGCTGCACCAGGTCTTCGCGGGTGTTCAAGCCGGTCCGTGCGGTCAAGGCCGTGCCGCCAGCGCGCATCGCGATGGACTGGGCCACGCTGTCGTCCGAGCGTGTGCCCGACACCGCCTGCACCAGCAGGCGTCCACCCGGCGCCAGCACGGCGCGGTAGGTGGCGGCAAAACCGGCATCGGCATTGAGCGCATCGACCAAGCCTTGCGGCGTGGTGGCGGTCACCGCGGCACCACCGTCCCAGCTCAGGGACAGCGGCTGCACATCGGGGGCGGGCAAGGTGTAGCTGGCCCAACCCGGCGTGATCTGCACGCCGTTGAGGGCGAGCACCTGGGACAGGTCGATCTCGGCGGCGGGCACGCGCATCTCGCGCGCCACCTGCACCAAGTGGATCTGCGCGCCATAGGTGGTGGCCTCGACGTTGAGCGCATTGCCATTGCTGGAGCGGTCGATGGTGATGGGGCTGCCCAGCGCGTTGAAGATGCGCAGTTGGCCATCGCTGGCCAGTTCGGCCTTGACACCGGCTTGTGCGCCGTTGATGGCCGCCACCAGGGCATTGACATCCTGGCCCGGCGTGATGGCCTGACCATTGATCGACAAGCCCTTGCTGAAATCGATCTGGTTGAGGGGCACCCGGATCTCGCTGACCAACTCGCTGCGCACGCCCGTCTGGGCCTGATGGCTCTGGGTGATGCTGACCTGGCTGACCGAAGCCGGCACCGCATCGCTGGCCGGATCGCTCACCGGGTTGGGGATGAGGGTGAAATTCTTGAGGTTGCGACCCGCACGGTCGCGCAACACGAACTGACCGTTCTCAACGCCGACCGAGAGGTTGGCGCTGCCATCTTTGGCGCGCAACGCGCTTTGCAGATAACTCGCGAGTTGGTTCAGCGTGGTCGGGTTGTCGGGCTGTCCAACCGTGGGAAAGCGCAGGTCGAAATCGACATCGCCCAGGTTCATCTGCAAGGCCGAGAAGCCTCGACCTTCGCTGCCAAAACTCACATGGCCCAGACGCAGCTCGGTCTGGCCATTCACCCAGCGCGACAACTCGGCCACGTCGCCGTCGAGTTGAACTTCGCCCGCTGACGCGTCCGCGCTGACCTGCGTCGGGTCGAGCGTGAAGCCTCCGGCCAGCACGGCACGTCCGGCCTGGTCGATGATCTGCAGGTCCTGCCCATTGGGCAACACCTTCACGGTCAAATCGTTGCCACCATCGAGCAAGCGCAATTGGTACTGCAAGGCAGCGGCCAGGCTGGGCGCGTCGGTGGGGACCTGGTTGGCGGCGTCGGTCAGCGGTGCGCTCAGGCTCCAGTTCTGGTTGCCGATGTGCAGATCGAAGCCAAAGCCGGTGAAGTCAGCGGCAGAACCGGCGCTCACCCCCGACAGCGTCAAGCCGCTGGTGTGTGAGGGCTCAAAGCCGCTCAGGCTCACGCCATTGAGCGCCAGAGCACCAGCGGCCACTTGCGACAGCGGTGGCGTCAGGCGTGCCGACGTCATGGACGCGGCCAGCGCCGTCGGTGCCAAGGCATTGCCCGCACGGTCGTAATTGGGCTGGTACAGCACATCGGCCTTGGCGCCATAAAAGAACGTCCCATCGCGATACGCCTGGGCATCGGTCTGGTTGAGGTAGCGGTCGCTGTAACGGATGTGGTCGTTGAAGCCGTTGGCCGAGGTCAGCAACTGGTACTTCTCGGTCTCGCTCAGGCTCTTGCCGAGGATTTGCTGCCCATCGCGCGTGAGCACCTGCAATTGCTGTCCCGGTGCCATCTGGTCCAGGTAGAACGTGGCCGAGACCCCCGCCGACAAGGCGGTGACCGGCGCGTAGACGCGCGCACCATCGATCTTCACGGTGACGCCCGCGCTGGGGTTGGGGTTGTTCACCAGGTTGGGGTTGCTCAAAGCCGCGCTGGGCGTTTGCCCGGCGTAGCGCACCGAGGCCCGGGTGCTGCTGGTGTTGCTGCTGCCCTCGCTGACGCGGAACTGCGCGGCCGTGGCCACACGCATGCCGTCACTCAAGGCCACGCGCATCCCCGCAGCGGCGTGGGCCGCGCTGGGGTTCAGTCCAAACAGGTCCTGACCGATCTGGCCATAGCCGTCGATGCCGTTTTTCTGGATGGTGTTGGTCTCGTTGACGAACACTTGCGCCAAGGTGTCGAGCTGTTGGCGCGCCGGGTTGAGCACCTGCGTGGCAAAGCTTTGATACCCACCGAGCTTGCCGCCGGAGAGCGACGACAAGGCCTCGGTCTTGCCATAGGGGTCCAACACAAAATCGGTTTTGCCCGCCGAGGTATCCAGACCAATCGCACGGGCGTTCATGCCGGAGACCACCAGGCCTTCGTTGAGGGTGCTGCCCAAACCCACCGTCACCTGACCGTTGGTGGCAAAGCCGATGCGGATGCGCACCAGCTCCGACAGCTGACGCAAGGTCAGGTCGCGGCGATCCAGCAATTCGGCAGGCTGGCCCTCCAGCGTGGGGGAGCGCGCCAGGCTCTGGTTGATGAGGGCGAGCTGGCCGGTGTAACTGTTGATCTGATCGACCACGCTTTGCATGCCCTGGCGGGTTTCGACACCCACTTGTTCGAGCTGCGACGACAGTTCGGCAAAGCGCGAAGCGATGCCATCGGCGCTGCGCAAAAAGCCCGTGCGCTGCACCGTCGAGGCGGGGTCCGCCGACAACGCATCGGCCGAGGCAAAGAATTCGTCCAACGCCGAGTTCAGGCCCACCGACTGGTCGCCCATGATGTCGATCACGCGCTGGGTGTAGTCCACCATCGGCGCCTGCGCCGACAAGTCGCTGGTGCTGCCGCGCAGGTTTTGCTCGGCAAACTGGTCGAACTGGCGGCGGATGTTTTGCAACACCACGCCCGTGCCCAGGTACATGCCGGCCATCTTGCGTGGCGTGGTGTCCTTGAGCACCACTTCCTGGCGCGAATAGCCTTCGGTGTTGACGTTGGCGATGTTGTTGCTGACGGTGCTCAGTGCGCGCTGATAGGCGCTGATCGCACCGCTGCTGATGCCCAGAATGTCACTCATGAGCCGCTCCCATCAAGGGTGCGCGGCTGGCCACGCCAGTCGTTGAGGTTTTTCAACACCGGCCGCTCCAGCGGCAGGCCACGTGCCTCGCCGGGTTGCAGCGACATCGGTTGCGCCGGCGTGTGCAGGGGCAGCCCCTTGCCATCGCGGGCTTTGAGCACCTCGGCGGTGGCCGGCATTTGCTGGCGCACCGCGCGCTCCAGAAAGTTGGCCACGCCCAGCGAATTGCGCTTGGACATCTGCACCGAAATTTCTTTGTCGAACAAGCCCTCGAAGGTCTCGCGCGCACTGCTCTCGTTGGCCTCGTCCTTGAAGACCGCGGAGGCGTCGCGCATGGACTTCATCATCTGCTGGATGAACATGCCTTCGAACTGCTGCGCCGTTTCCTTCAGCGCCTTGTCCTGATTCTGCTGGGCCTTGGCACGCAGCTCGCCCAGCCCGGAGAAATCCAGGTAGGACTTGGCGCTGGTGGTGTCGACCGGGCTGCTCATCTCAGGCTCCGTGCATCAGATGATGACCAGCTCGGCGCGCAAGCTGCCCGAGCTCTTGAGGGCTTCGAGGATGGCAATCAGGGCTGAGGGCGTGGCCCCGACCTGGTTGACCGCATCGACGATCTGGCGCAGCTCCACACCCGGCTGGAACAGGAACATCGGTTTGTTGGGCTCGGCCACCTTGATGTCGGCGTTTTGCACCGCCGCCGTCTGACCACCGGCCAGGGCATTGGGTTGCGACACCTCGTTGGTGGCGGTGATGGCGACCGAGATCGTGCCGTGCGACACCGCCGCAGCCGTCACCCGCACCGAGCGGTTGATGACCACGGTGCCGGTGCGCGAGTTGATGACCACGCGTGCAGGCGGTTCCGCTGGATTGACCTCCAGGTTCTCCACCTCGCTCATGAACGCCACGCGCTGATTCAAGTTTTTCGGGGCTCGAACCGATACCGATACACCATCGATGGCTTCTGCCACGCCAGCGCCAAATTTTTGATTGACCGCACGCACGATGGCCGATGTGGTCGAGAAATCGTTCTCGCGGATGTTGAACACGATGTGCTCGGCCGTCTCAAACGGGTTGTCCACCACGCGCTCGACGATGCCGCCCGCGGGAATGCGCGCCGACGTCGGCACACCAATGGCCACCTTGGAGCCGGCCGCACTGGCGTCAATGCCGGTGGCGGTGAGCGCCCCTTGGGCGATGGCGTAGATCTCGCCATCGACGCCGCGCAAGGCGGTCATCACCAGGCTGCCGCCGCGCAGGTTGCTGGCCTTGCCGATGGCCGAGACGTTCACGTCCAGGCGCTGGCCTGGCTTGGCAAAGCCCGGCAGCTCGGCGGTGACCAGCACCGCGGCCGTGTTCTTGATGTCCACCCGTGCGTTGGCCGTGGCTTGTTCAAAGTCGGTCAAGGGACCGTCGATGCGCACGCCCATCTGGGCCAGCATGGCTTTCATGCTTTGCACGGTGAACGGCACCGAGGCGTCGTCGCCCGTGCCTTGCAAACCCACCACCAGGCCGTAACCGATGAGCTGGTTGGAACGCTGGGCCGCCACGCTGGCAATGTCCTTGACGCGGTCGGCGTGTGCGACACCGGCCAGCAAGGTCAGCACGGCGGGCAGCATCAGGCGGCGCAGGGAGGAGACAAATCGCATGGTCCTCTCCCTCAGAACGGCCACAGCGAATGCAACATGCGCGTGCCCCAGCCAGGGCGCGCGGCATTGGCCAGGTCACCCGAGCCCCGGTAGGCGATCTGGGCATTGGCCAGACGCCGCGACTGCACGGTGCTGTTGGGGCCCACGTCTTCGGGGCGGATGATGCCCGAGACCTGAATCACTTCGGTGCCTTCGGACAGGCCGAGCTTTTTCTCGCCCTTGACCAGCAAATTGCCGTTGGCCAGGATCTCCACCACCGTGACGGCGATGGAACCCACCAGCGAAGCCTGTTGGTCCGCCGTGCCCTTGCTCTTGCTGTCGATGGCGCTGTTGTTCATGTCGATGCCACGCAGGAACGGCGAGATGTTGCCCACGGTGGTGTTGGCACCGGAGGGCAAGGTGTTCTTGGCCTCGCGGTTGATTTCGCTGTTTTGCGTGCGCGCGGCTTGCGTCTGCTCGTTGAGCAGCACCGTGATGATGTCGCCCACTTGGTAATTGCGTCCGCGCCCAAACCAGGCATCGCTTTGGCGGTTGCTGTAGATGCCGCCGGTGGACACGCGGGTGCGGTCGGAGGCGAGCGGATAGACGGGTGCGAATTCGGGCGACGGGCGCAACACCAAGTCGGTGTTGTCGGCGGCGCAGGCCTGCAGCAGGCAGACGATGCCCAGACCCAGCAGTGATCGTGTGGCGTTCATGGCTCAGTCCCCTCAGATGTTCTGGTTCAGGAACTTGAGCATGCCGTCCACCGCCGAGATGGCTTTGGAGTTGATCTCATAAGCCCGCTGGGTCTCGATCATGTTGACCATTTCCTCGACCACGTTGACGTTGGACGCTTCCAGCGAGCCTTGCTTCAAATCGCCCTGGCCGTTGATGCCCGGTTGCAGCAACTGCGGCTGACCGCTGGCTTGGGTGGCCTGGTAGAGGTTGTTGCCGATGGGCTTCAACCCACTTGGATTGACAAAGCGCGCGGTCTGGATCTGACCGATGTTTTGCGAGCCACCGCCGGCCATGATCTCCACCGAGACCGTGCCGTCCTGGCCAAAGGTCACGCTGGCCGCGTTGGGCGGGATGGTGATGTTGGGGACGATGGGGAAACCCGAGGCATTGACCACCTGCCCGGTGTTGTTCATCTTGAAGTTGCCGTCGCGGGTGTACGACGTCGTGCCGTCGGGCATCTGGATCTGGAAGAAGCCCGCGCCCATGATGGCCACATCCAGCGGCGACTGGGTGTTGACCAGGTTGCCTTGCAGGTGCAGCTTTTCGGTGGCGTTGATCTTGACACCCGTGCCCAGCATCAGGCCGGTGGGTGTCAGGGTATTGACAGTGGTCTGGCCGCCGGGCTGCTTGACGTTTTGGTACAGCAGATCCTCGAACACGGCGCGGTCACGCTTGAAACCGGTGGTGTTGACGTTGGCCAGGTTGTTGGAGATGACGTTCATGCGCGTTTGCTGCGCATCCAATCCTGTTTTGGCGACCCATAGAGATGCATCCATGACTTCTGGCTCCGTTCATTCACTCAAGTTCAGGTGACTCGCATCATCGAGGCCCCCGATTCGTCGTTCGATTTGGCTTCCTTGATCAAGCGGACCTGGTGCTCGAAAGTCCGGCTCTGCTCGATCAGCTTGACCATGGTTGCCATGGGATTGACGCTGCTGCCCTCCAGGGCTCGCGGTGTCAAAGAAACTGGCTCTGGACCAGTTGCAAAGTCCGTGCCAGGGGGTTGGCCCTCGACGCGGAACAAACCGTCTTCGCGCTTGAACAGCGCGACCTGGCTGGCGTCACGCACGAGCAAGCGCCCAATGGGCTGCTCCTGCGGCGGGCCAGGCTGGTTGGGGTCGCTGGCATAGATCTGCCCATCAGCGGCAAAGTTCAGCCGGAATCCAGCGGGCACGGTGATCGGCCCACCCTCCTCGCTCATCACCACATGGCCCGAGCCGGTTTCGAGCACGCCTTGCGCATTGACGCGCAAATCGCCCCGACGGGTGAAGGCCAGCTGGTTGTTGTTGGACATCACGCCCAGCACCGTCTTGTGGTTGAGGGCGATGTCGAGGTCGCGGCCCGTGACCATGAGCGGCCCGGGATCGAGTCGCACCTGGTCGGTGGTGTACAGGCGCGGCTGCAGGCGGGAATCGAAGCCCTCGCCCACCGCCTTGTGGGGTTGCAAGGTGGCCTCGAACGCACGCTTGAAGCCAACGGTGTTGACGTTGGCGATGTCGTTGGTCAAGGCCTGGCGCACCAGCCGGTCTTCGTTGACCGCGGCCATGGCGTTGAAACTCAGGCGATCCATGTGCGTTGCCCCTGCTCAGCGTGCGTCTTAGTTGCGGATCTGGATGATGGTCTGCGTCATCGAGGTGCTGGTCTCCATGGCCTTGGCGTTGGCCTGGAAGTTCCGCTGCTCGGTGATGAGGTCCACCAGCTCTTGGGTCAGATCGACGTTGGCGCGTTCGGTCGCGCCCGAGCGCACCGTGCCGAAACCAGCGGAACCGGCTTCGCCGTATTTGGGCGCGCCCGAGTCCGAGGTCTTGTAGTAGTTGGTGTCACCGATCTGGCGCAAGCCCGAGGGGTTGGAGAAGTTGACCAGCACGATCTTGGCCAACGACTTTTGCGCGCCGTTCGAATAGCTGGCCTGCACCAGACCGTCGTCCTTGATGGCCAAACCGACCAGATCGCCTTCGGGCGCGCCGTCTTGCGACTGCGACAGCACCGCGTAGGGCGAAGCGAACTGGGTCGACTTGGAGTAGTCGATGTTGATCGTCAAAGCGCCCTTACCGTTGGGGAGGTAGACCGTGTCCAGTTGTGCGCCCTGCTTCGGTGACACCAGGTTACCGGCGGTGTCGAAGGTGAGTTCGCCCTTGTCGAAGTAGATCGGCGACCAGGCCGGCAAGGTGTCGAAATCGGTGGCGCTGGACGTTTCCTTGCCAAAGCCGTCGATGTAGAGCACGGAGCCTTTTTCGTCGGTGAACGGCGTGGGCTTGATCCAGGTGGTGGTGGTGCCGAACTGGGCGTCCAGACCGTCCAGGCCCCAGCGCGCATCACCCGTGACCTTGATGTACGAATCGGTCGAGGCGGTGCCGGTGGTGAACACCAGCGCGTTCTTGGTCGAGTCGTAGCTCACCTTCACACCGTTGACGGTTTGCGGGGTCAGGCCACCCTTGGCATCGCCTTGCAGGTTGTTGATGCCGCTTTGCAGCGCCTCCATGAAGGTGCCCAAGGTGTAAGTGTCTTTGGGAGGCACCACCACCGTCCCCGTGATGCCGTTGACCGAGACCACGAACTTGTTGTTGGTGGCGTCGACGGAGAAGTTGTTGTCCACGTTCACCGCCAAGGCGTTGCCGGTGAGCACCGCCGGCTTGGAGGTGATGCCGCGCAAGGCGTCGATGGTCGACGGCGAGACGATGTAGCTGGCCGGGTCACCCGTCATGCCCAGGCCCTTGTTGGTCTCGGTGGCCAGGCTGCCGGGGCGGATGTCGGTGATGGACACGCTGGAGTTGTCACCCGTGGTGCCCGACTTGAACACGAAGGTCTGCTTCACGCCGTCGTATTCGACCTTGATGCCGTAGCGCTGGTCGTTGGTGGCGCGGTACGGCGCGGTCGAGGTCAGCGGCGACAGGCTCAGGCTGACCGACTGGTCGTTGACGCCTTGCACCAAGTCGTCGGACAGGCCGATGATGGACTGCTTGCTGGAGACCGTCACCTTGTCGGTGCCGTTGGTGGTGAACACCAGTTGTTGCAACTTGGTGTCGTAGCTGGCGGTGATCTTGCCCTTGTACGCCGGGTTGGCGTCGATCTGGGCCTGCACATTGCTCACCAAATCTTCAAAGCGCATCGGACCGGCTTCGGACAGGTCGATGTTCAGTGCGGCAGGGACGGTGCCGCTGCTGGGGCGCAATTGCAAGGCGAAGGTGGTGCCGGTGGTGGAGGAGAAGTCAAACGGCTTTTCGTCACCATAAGCGCGGTTGATGGCATTGGTCAGTTCGGCGGCGAGCTGTGTGCCCGAGAGCTTGATGTCCAAACCGGCCAGATGCTCCAGCCCCACGGACACGCCTTCGAGCGAACCGTCGACGTTGATCGAGAACAAATTCTTCAGGTCATCGGCGCTGTTCTTGCCGATGTACTTGGCCGGTGGCGACGACGCAGCACCGGTGCGCACCGAGTCGGCGGCGATGGCCGTGGCCACACCCGCGGTCACGGTGGAGACGGTGACCGGGTTGGTGCCGGTGGTGAAGTCGGTGGTGCTCCAGTCCAGCGCATTGATGTCGAGCAGGCCGGCGCTGTTGATCTTGGCCAGATAGGACTTGGAGAAATCGGTGTCGGAGTTCAGGGCCTGCACGATGTCGGCCTGGGTGAGCGCCACATCGGTGCTGGTGACGAGCACGCTTTTGCCCTCGCCAAATTCGACCTTGACCGAGGTTCCCGCCACCAAGGCATCGAGCCCGGCGTAGGCGGCCTCGGCTTTCGGATACGCCGAAGCCACGGCATCGACTTGACCGGCGCCGGACAAATCGGCGCTGGTGCCCCCCACCGACGAGGACACCGTCAGATTGGCGATGATGTCGCTGCTGGGCACGGTGGGATCGAGTGCCGTGACCAGGATCGACTGGCTGGCCGTGTCGTACTTGGCCACATAGGACGCCGCAAAGTTGGAGTTGAGGTTCAAGGCTTTGGCCAGGTCTTGCGCGGTGGTGGCGAAGCTGTCGCGGAAGGGCACCGACACCATCTCCTGGGGCACGCTGGCCCCGAAACCCACGGTCAACGAGTCGCTGCTGGCCTGGGGACGCTGACCGGCGGGGAAGGTGAAGCTCGCGGCGTTGCTGCCTTGGTAGGACAGCAAGGTGGACTTGTCGATGTCAGTGACGTAGTTGGAGAAGTTGATGCCGTCGTTGGAGCCCGTGCCCAGGCTCGAAGTCACGCCGCCCGTGATGGTGGCGGGTTGCGAGGTGCGCACATCGGTGAGGTTGTCCAGACGGAATTCGATGGTCTTTTTGGAGAAGCTGCTGTTGAGTTCAGCGATTTCTTCCGGCGTCTTGAACGCGCTCTTGGCACGCACCTCGCCGTATTTGTTCACATACAGGGGATCGCCGACGTTGTTGGTGGCCTGCTGCAAGGAGGCGTTGACCAGGTTGTCCCCGACGTACACATAGGTCTGCCACTTGTTGTTGGGCGAGGCCTGGCTGGCGTTTTGGGTTTTGACGTAGTACACGGTGGCCAGGTACGAGTTGCCACCGGCGTCGTACACGGTCAAGGCGGTGCTCTTGTTGTAGGAGTCCGGGTCGTTGCGGTTGAACTCCTTGGTGATGACCGGCGCATCGGCCGGGAAGTTCAAACCGAGCTGCACCTTGCTGGTCTGTTTGGCCATGCCGGTGGTTTTTTGCGGGATGGTCAACACATTCATGTCGTTGAGGTTGGCCTTGCCCGAGCTGTCGACCGAGGCCGCCATCAAACGCTGACCTGCCGAGTTCACCACGTTGTACTGGTCGTTCATCATGAACACACCGTTGCGGGTGAAGATGTCCTGAAAGCCGTCTTGCGACTTCAAGGGAAAGAAGCCGTCGCCGCTGATGGCCAAGTCCAGCGTGTTGGACGAGAAGATCATGTTGCCTTGACCGAACTCCTGCACCACGCGCTTCAAGGACACGCCCTGACCGATGGTGGCCGAGGCCTTTTGCAGGGGCGAAGTGGCAAAGATGTCGCCGAAGTCCGAGCGGCTGCGCTTGAAGCCGGTGGTACTGACGTTGGCGATGTTGTTGCTGGTCACGCCCAACTGGGCCGTTGCCGCGTTCAAACCGGTGAGGGAGGTGTAGAAAGACATGGTTCAGTGACTCCAGGAACTGCGTGTGCGTGAGACTCAGTAGCTGATGCGCTTGACATCGGCGAGGTTGACGGTTTTGCCGCCTTGGATTTCGAGCAACAAGGTGCCGTCGCCCGTGGTGGCGCTGCTGACACCTTGCACCGAGGCATAGGTGCTGACCGTGGGCACGCTTTGTTGGCCATTGCGGTTGACGTTGGCCACATAGCGGTAGGTGCCGTTGGCGACGTTGTTGCCCGCGTCGTCCTTGCCATCCCAGGCCAGGGTGGCATCGCCAGCCGCTTGCGCGCCCATGATGAACGTGCGGACCTTTTGGCCCTTGTCGTTGTAGACCTGCACCTGGATGCCATCGGCCCCATTGGGCAGGTTGATGACGCCTTGCGACACCGTGCTGTCGGTCACCGTCACCGGCCCGTCGGGCACGGCCACGGTTTTGCCGATCAGGCCAGCCGCGTTGAAGATGCGTTGGTTGCCCAAAGCGGCCACCAGGCCTTCCATGCTGCTCTTCATGGCGGTGGTGGCTTCGAGTTGCGAGAACTGCGCGAGCTGGGCGACGAAGGCTTCGTTCTTCACCGGCTCGAGCGGGTTTTGGTTTTTCAACTGCGTCGTGAACAGGGTCAGAAACTCGGTCTGACCCATCTCGGTTTTTTGCGGCGTCGCGGCCTTTTGCGCGTTGTATTGCGCCGTGGTCAGAATGCCACTGGGGATTGAGCTCAGTGCGGCGGTGGTGGAATCAGCCATGTGTCACTCCTCAGGCCTTGATGATGTCGAGCGTGCGCGACATGAGCTGGCGCGCGGTGTTGATCACTTCGACGTTGTTTTGATAGGAGCGCGAGGCGGCCATCATGTCGACCATCTCCGACATCTCGTTGACGTTGGAGTGGTAGATGTAACCGTCCTTGTCGGCCAGCGGGTTGCTCGGCTCCCAGACCTTGCGGATGGGGGTCGGGTCATTGACCACGCGATCGACCTTGACGCCGCCGACGAATTGCGCGCCCGCATGCGTCATCTCTTCGCTGAGCAAGGCCTTGAACAGCGGACGGCGGGCGCGAAAGGCTTCCTGTTCGCTGCCGGCCACCGAGTTGGCGTTGGCCAGGTTGGACGCGGTGGTGTTCATGCGCACGGTCTGCGCGTTCAGCGCGGTACCGGCGATGCCAAAGATGTTGTCAAGTTGCATGTGTCATCACTCCCCGCGCATGGCTTTGCGCAAGCCCGCGATGCGGTTTTGCAGGAATTGCAAAGTGGCCTGGTAATCGCCCGCGGCCTTACCGTACTGGGCTTGCTCGACGTTCATCTCGACGGTGTTGCCATCGAATGAGCTGTTGAACGGGGTGCGAAAGCGCATGCCGTTGTCGGGTGCGGTTTGCAAGCCGGCGTAGTGTTTGTCGTGGGTGGCCTTGAGCGGATCGACCTGGGCTTGTTTGAGCATGGCCTTGAAATCGAGGTCCTGCGCCTTGTAGTTGGGCGTGTCGGCGTTGGCGATGTTGCGCGCGATCAATTCCAGGCGCTGGCTCCGGACGGCCAGGGCACGCTCATGAATTCCAAACGCTGAAGAAAGATCCATCACAAACTCCGTGAATGACACCCACCGATCCGTCGGCAGGTTTCGCGTGGGTAGGTGCAAGACTCATGCCATGGAGTTTTGACGCCTGTGCTGGCAAACCTTTGCCGCTGAACCGGGTGTGATTGCCGCCCCGCTTGCCGCTGCCGTCGGCACGCGCACGCCTCAGCGGATCTGCGTGTCCTCGGCCTGCGCGGCATAAGCGCTCAGGCGTGCCGCGCTGTAGCTCGGACGCGGCTGCTGCTGTGCCACTTCGGTGTTGGCGCGCAAGCGCTCGTTGGCGTTGAAATGCAAGCCGGCCAGGATGGAGTTGCGCGTGATCGGCGCACGCGTGTCGCGGTTGACATGCAAATAGGCGGCTTGTGGCCCCGGAATGTTCAAGGCCGCGTTGGGTCGCGTCTCGTTGCGGGCCGCCGGGGTCAACACCGTCAGGTACAAGTCGTCCAAGCCCACCGGGCCATAGTTGCGCAGGCCTGTGTCCTCGAAATACTTGTCCACCAAGTCCAGCTGTTGCAGCACGCTGTGGCCCAGGATGGCGCGCGGGTTGTTGCCCATGCCGGCACTGGCAGCGCCCCGATCGGGCCCATCGCAGAACTGGATGATGCCGTGACAGCGGTTGTTGCTGGCCTTGGGGTTCATGCCATCGCTCTCCATGAGCGTCAGGCGCGCGAAGTCGTCGGGCGAGAAACGGTGCTGGACCGACAACTGCACGATCTTGTTGTAAACCGATTGCCGGTCGCGCGCCGGGATGAATCCCTTGTCCACGGCGCGGTCCAGCGTTTTGTCGAGCACTGGGTATTGGCCCTTCTCACTGCGCTGGAGCATTTGCACCTGGCTGGTCGCCACGGCGATGGGCGTGCTGTTGCTCGGCGGCGTGCCGTTCAACGCACTTTGCAAGCCGTCGAGCCGCAGCGACTGTCCGGGGTGGATGAGGTTGGGGTTGGCCAATTGGTTGTCGCGGGCCACGTTTTGCGCCAGACGCAGCGCGTCGGCGGTGGAAATGTTGACGCCGCGAGCGGCCAATTGCTCGCGCACGATGCCACTCAAGGTCTGCCCCGATCGCACGGTGGCGCTCCAGCCTTCTGCGCTGGCGGCGCCCTTGTCGGCTGGGGTCGTGTTCGGGCGACTGGATGCGCCCTGTGCCCCTGGCGCACCTGGACGCGCGCCCCACCAGGCCGGTTGGGACTGCTGGGCCAGCGCCATCGCGCGCACGAAGCCAGGCGCCGGACGCGCATAGGCCAGGCTACTGCGCGGCAATTGCGGCAAGCCAGTGGCGTCGGCGCCGGGGGTGGCCGGGGTCAGGGACGGATCGAGTCGCATGTCTGAAATCGGAACGGCAATTGGTGTGCTTCTTGCGAGGTATGGGGCATCTGAACGATTTGTCGGTTTTTCCAACACCCGATGCGATAGACCATGCAAGCCCTATGCCTGACTTTGAAGATGTGGTGGACCCCGCCCACGGCCTGGCGGCAGCTTTTGTGCTGGCTGGGTCTGAGCCTGTGTGTCCATGCTGCCGCACAGCCCCAGGTCACCACGCCGCTGGAAGCCTTGCAATGGCAGGCCCGTCAATGGGCCGCCAACCAATCCGCGTGGCGCGGCCGCCAAGTCAGCGTCGCCCCTTTGGATGCCCGCATCCCGGTGCCGGCCTGTCAACAAATGCTGCAGTTCGAGCAGCCCTTCCCCAATCAGCCCTCGGCGGTGCGGGTGCGTTGCGCCTTGCCCAGCTGGCAGCTCTTCATCACCCTGACCGACGGTGTGCCCGCCCCCACTGAGAACCCGCGCGTGGCTTCATCCCAGACGCAAAAGGTGCTGGTGGCGCATGAACTGCTCAAGCGTGGCACGCCGCTGAGCCCGGGCATGTTCAGCGTGGTGGACCGACCCTCGGCGGGCATGGAGGCGCAGCTCATCCAGGACCCGCAGTTGGTGACCCACATGGAGTTGGTACGCGACTTGCTTCCCAACACACCACTGAGGACCTACGATGTCAAAAATGCGGTCATGGTGAAACGGGGACAGGATGTCCTGGTGACCGCCAGCAGTGGCGGCGGCTTTCTGATCACGGTCAAAGCCGAAGCGCTGCAAGACGGAGGATTTGGTGAGACGATCCGCTTGAAAAACATGGAGTCGGGTCGATCCTTGTCTGCGGAGGTCACCGGTCCTGGAACGGCGAAATTAAAGTGAAAGTTCGCAGAAAAATTTCTGTCAATTGGCGCTCAAGTTTCACCACCAGGGGTCGATTGAAGTGTTGTAAAAGTTTGGCTGTGTGAACAGCCCAGAAAGAGAAACATCATGAGTGACGCCATTTCGAACTACGGACGGATGACCCAATCGAACGCCGCCATTCGCAGCGCGCTCGACAAGGTCGACAAGAAAAACGCCCCCAAAACCGGGGCCGCCGATGACGCTGCCAACCCGGCCGCGGACAGCAAGGCAACAGCCGGAGCAGACCAAGTGAGCCTGAGCAATGTGGCCCAGAAGGCCATGGCACAGCCCGATTTCGACCGCGCCAAGATCGAGGCCATCAAGCAAGCGATTCAGGAAGGCAACTACCCCCTGAACCCGCGCCGCATCGCCGAGAGCTTTGTGTCGCTGGAACGCCTGATCGACCGCGGGGCCTGATCGGGTCTGAGCCATGACGCCCGAGTCCGTGATCCAGAGCCCCCCGGCCCACAGCCAGGCCTGCGCACTGGCGGACACGCTGCGCGATTTGCTGGAACAGGAGTTCGAGCAACTCAAGCGCCAAGATCTGGATGCCTTTGACGCACGCCAGGAACAGAAAAACGCCGTGCTGCACAAGCTCACCGAGCTCGCCGGCATCACCGGACCCGATTCGGCCGACGCGCTGGGGCCCGAGTGGGACACCTTCAAACAAGTGATGGGCGATTGCCGCGATTTGCACCGGCGCAACGAAATCCTCATCCACCGCAAGATCGACGCCATCCGCGGCGCCTTGCAAAGCCTGCAAACCGAAGACGCCGCCAGCTCGGTCGAGGTGTATGACCGTCTGGGCAAACTGGCGCGACGCGGTCGCGCAGGTCGCGGCTACACCGAGGCCTGAGGTCCGGTCCCTTTCTCGTCGCCGGGGCGCATGCCCTTGAGCCAATACACCCACGACAGGATCACCGCCACCGCGGTGAACATCTCCGGCGGAATCTCCTCGCCGATATCCAGCCGGCTGAGCATGGCCAGCAGCCGTGGATCTTCGGCCACATAAATCCCCTGCTTTTGCGCCTCCTCGACGATGCGCTGGGCCAACTCATCCTCCCCCTTGGCGCTGATGACGGGGGTTTTGTGGCGGCCATATTCCAGGGCCACGGCCTGGGTGTAGCTGGGGCGTTTCATGGTCATGGGCTCAGGCCTGGGTATCGATCAACACGCCGTGCTCGGCGTTGGCGCGCGCGCGGCGCGTGTCGGGTCGCGCTGCGTTGAAGACCTGAAAGCTGCCCGGCTGCAAACCCGCTTCTTCCAACTCGTCGGTGAGCGCTGCCGCATTGCGCATCGCCAGCGCTGCCACCTCGGGGCGCACCGCCCACATGGTGAGGTCGATGTGATGGCGCTGCGACTGCATCTGGATGGTGGTCTTGAGCCAGACCTCGCCCAGGCTGGGCGTGTCGGTGTGCATGTTGATGATGAGCGGGTTCTTCGGCTGTCCGGGGCGCGCCGCCTCGCGTTCGATGTGCAGGTCCACTGGCGGGCCGTCGGCAAATGGCAGCACCAGCGCCAGATCGATGTCGCCTTGCAGCCAGGCCTGCGCGGCCTTGACCTGTGCGGACTCGACCTCGTCGAGCGCTTGTCGTGCGGTGGACGTCACCTCACCGTCGGTGCCGTCGCGGCCCTCGAGTTGTTGCAAGAGGCGACGCAACAGGCTGCGCGGCTCATCCACGTCCACCGACTCCGAGCGGGCCAGGCGGCCCTCGACCGAGCGCAATTGCGGCATGAGCCAGCGCTTGAGCGCGTTGGCTTGCAGACCCGACATGAACAAACGCTGTTGTTGCCAGAGGCTTTGCAGCTCTGGCAACGCCTGTGCCGGCAGGTTGCGCGTCAAGGTTGAGGGGCTGAGCAACTCCAGCCAGTTGGCAAAGCCCCCCGGCTGAAACAGCAAGGCCTGCCAACGCGTCGGACGCGCATGGGCCGTCTGGGGCAGATCCGCCCCGGCAAAACTCCCCGTGTGCAGCAGTTGCAAAGCCCAGTCGCCCGTGGCCAGCATCTGAGCCCGCAACTGGGTCATGTCACCGTCCTTGATGTAGGGCAGGAGCGGCATCTGAAAAATCTGCCCCTTGAGTTGCAATTGCAAATGGTCGGGCTGCGCCGAGACCAGGGCCTGCACCACCTGACCGTCGACCAGACCGAGCTGGCGCGCGACCGGCGCTTGCACATAGACCTGCCGCACCTCCAACTGCACAGGCAGGGGTGCTTGCAGGCTTTGGATGCCTCCGGGCCCGAGCGGGGTCATGCGGTGTCAGTACAGGTAGGGCCAGGCCACCCAGCCCGATTGGGGTGAGCGCTTGGGGCCAGCCACAGGTTGCAGTTCGGCAGAAAACAAGGACACCGATTTCACTTCGGCCAACACCGCAGCGTCAAGCGCACCCGGCTCCAAGGCATGCTGGGGCAAGGCGCGGGCATCGGCCAGCAAGATGCGGTCGCCGACGCGCACCCCCGCCAGGTCACCTGCGGGCAGCGTCCAACGGTTGTCGTCGAATTGCACACGCACCGGCTGCGGGTCACACGACAGACGCCGGTCCAACTCGGCCGCCAAGGCCTGCGCGGATTGCGCGATGGCTTGGCGCACAAAGGCGTCGGTGCGCGGCGTGGCCGCGTTGACGATGACCCGCGCAGGCGGCACATCGTGTCGCAGTTCCAGCCAGGGCTGGGGTTGGGCGCGTTGCCACACCTGCCAGCGCAACACCAGCGCTGGCGCGTCTTGCACCTGGTCGCTGCCGCTCAAGCCCTCGACCAGCAACTGGATCCACCACTGCACATGCTCTTGTCCCGCGCTGGAGAGACGCTGGTCGTAGGCCCGCGCGTAGTCGATGGCGGGCGCGCTGCGCCAATGCTGCGCGGGTGCACTGCGCAAGGCAGCCAGGGCCGCCTGCCCCACCAGTTGGGCGGGGTAACGCTGGACGGCGGTGAGCCCGGGCGAGAGCGTGGCGCTCAAGCCCATCGTCGGTCGCAACCAGGATCGCGCGGCAGGCGCGGCGCAGGTCGTGGCCGGGATCGGCTCGGCCTGGGCCAAAAGCTGCGCCACGGCACGGGGCTGGGCATCACGCACGGGTTGGTCGGCCGCGCGCACATCGCGCAGGCGAATTTCGGAGGAGAAGCGGTTGTGTTCGCGCAAGGCCCCCTGCGCGTCGAACCAGCTCACGCTGCGCACTTGGGTGCGCGACTGCACGGCGGCCTCCACCAAGGCGGCGCGGATGCGGCTCAGACGCACCTCATCGGGCTCGGCCGCGTGGGCGGTCGACAGCAGGGCCACCGTCATCCCGACGACGACGTCCCATCCCCATCGCTGACCCCGCATCCGGTTCATCGTCGCGCCCCTGTCCCGAGCATCAGCGCGGCGCGCGTGCCGCGAGTTGCGCCAGATACAGCGCACGCAGTTCGTCCACCACGCCGCGGTCGAGTGCGAGCGTGGTTTCGTACAAATCGTCGCCCCGGGGGGTGATGCTGATCAGCTCTGCGCCGAAGATGACCCCCTCGACCCGCGCGCGAAAGCCGTCGCTGGTCAAGGTCATGTCGGCCACGGTGGTGTTGGCGTCGAGCTGCTGGCCATAGACCTGCTCGGTCAAGGCGCGGTAAGCCTCCAACTTGGACGCGCGCATCGCCAGCAGGCGTTGCTGGGACGGGTTGCGGTGGTTTTGCACGCTGACGACGGCATAACCCGTGGCCATCAGGCGGGGCTGACGCTCGACGACCGGCGGCGATGCCGTGGCAGCTGACGACGGCGGTGATTTGAGACTGACGGATGAACACGCCACCAACCAGGTGGATGCCAAGGTCAGGAGGACCGTGTGGATGATGCTTCGCATGGAAATTCCTCGGGGACTGCGCTTGAGGTCGACAGATCGGCGGGCTTCTTTAACGCCACCACGAAGGCACTACTACTTTTTGCGTCTTGTCGATTTGGTGAAGCAAAAGAAAATGAACTGTAGAAATTTTTGACATGAGCACCCAGACCCAATACATCGGTTCGAGCGATGCCACCGTAGCCCTGCGGGCGCTGGTTGGCAGCATGGCCAACTCGGATGCGACCGTGATGATCACGGGCGAAAGCGGCACCGGCAAGGAGTTGCTGGCCCGACTGCTGCACGAGCAATCGCACCGTTGCGGCGCGAACTTTGTACCCATCAATTGCGCCGCCATTCCGAAAGATTTACTCGAAAGTGAACTTTTCGGCCATCGCAAAGGCGCCTTCACCGGCGCAGTGGCCGACCGGGTCGGGCGCTTCGAGCTGGCACACGGCGGCACGATTTTTCTCGACGAAATTGGCGACATGTCATTGGACATGCAGGTCAAATTGCTGCGGGTCTTGCAGGAGCGCACCATCGACCCGATTGGGGGCAACCGACAGGTGGCCATCGACGTTCGTGTCGTCGCCGCAACACATCGGGACCTGGAAGCCGAAATAGAGGCCGGCCGCTTCCGAGAGGATTTGTACTATCGTTTGAATGTCCTGCCCGTGGTTACCCCGGCGCTGCGTGAGCGGCGTGAAGACGTGCCCGAGCTGCTGCAATTTTTCGCGCGCCACTATGCGGGTTTTGGCAAAACGCCGATTCGCTTCACGCCGGATTTTCTGCACGCCCTGGAGCACTACGCCTGGCCCGGCAATGTGCGCGAGCTGTCCAATCTGGTGGCGCGCTTCAGCACCTTGTATGCCGGACAGGAGCTGGACCTCCGAGCCATTGCCCCGACGTTGCTGCCCAAGGGCTTGGTGGCCGCACAAGCCGAGTTGCAGGCGCGCGCACCGCTGCTGACCCGCCTGGAAGTCACCCCACCGCCCGAGATCGCGGCCGAGTTGCTGGACCAGCCGGAACCGGAAGACAACGAGGTGGAAGCCATCATCATGTTGGCGCAGGGCATGCCCACGCTGCCGCCCGAGGGTTTGTCGCTCAAGGAGCGCATGGCGCAGATCGAGCGCAGCATCATTGAGCAGGCCTTGCAACGCAACAGCGGCAATGTCTCGCGCACGGCCAAGTTGCTCAACCTGCAGCGCACCACGCTGATCGAGAAGATCAACAAGTACGAGTTGCGCAGCGCCTGAGGCGCTGCCATCGCCCTCAGTCCTGATCCTGGTAGAGCACCGTGATGCTCATGCGGCGGTTGCGCGGATCGAACTTGTTCTTGGGGTTGAACGGATCGGTGTCGGCCACACCCTCGATGCGCGCGACGCGGTTCTCGGGAATGCCGTACTTCTCCAACGCCTGACGCGTGGCCTCGGCCCGGTCGGCGGACAGGGTCCAGTTGTTGCGGCCCTCGTTGTTGGCAAACGGCACGCTGTCCGTGTGGCCCCGGATGGCAATCTTGTTGGGCATGTCCTTGAGCGAAGCCGCAATCTCTTGCATCAAGCTGGCCGCTTTGCCCTGCATGTTGTTGCCGCCACTGGGGAACATGGCGAAGTCGGCCTTGTCGATGATCTCGATGCGCAAGCCCTGACGGTCGCGCGTGACGGCCACCTGGTCTTTCAGGCCCGAGAGCTTTTTGTTCTCGGACAGCGCCTGCTTGATCTCTTTTTCCAAGCGGTCAAAGTTGGCTTGTTCTTGCTGCGCGGCGATTTCCTTGCGCTCGGCCTCGCTGAGTTTGTCCGGATTGGCCTGGTTGGGCTCGGAATACGGGTTGTTGTTTTCCTTGCCGGGCTCGGTGTCCGGGTTCGGTCCGCCTTCAGAACGCGGGGTCAGACGCTCGAGCAAACCCGTCTGCTTGGCCGCAAACGGAAAACCGTCGGGGTCGATGATGGAGCGACCGCCCAAAATACCGTTGGAACCGGCCAGCTGACCGATGGCGATCAAACTTTGCGAGGTGGGCTTGAAGTAGTCGGCAATGCTTTTGCGCTGGTCTTCGTTGGAGGCACCGAGCAGCCACATGAGCAGAAAGAAGGCCATCATGGCCGTCATCATGTCGGCCAGGGCGATCTTCCAGGCACCGCCGTGTGCGCCGCCGTGGCCATCGTCGATGATTTTCTTGATGACGATGACGGGCGCCGGCGCGCCCTCTTTGCCCTCTTCGGGTTTGTCGTCGCCCTCCGCCATCACTTGCCTCGCATGCCGTCAAACACTTCGGCAAAGGTGGGCTGGCAGTGGTGGTTGATGCACACACGCGCAGCCTCGATGATGAGGGCGGGCGGGTGGCCGTGCATGCTGCCGATGATGATTTGCTGCGTGGCCTTGAGGATCTCACCGTCCTCGTCCACGATCTGCTTCATGCGGTTGCCAAAGGGTTCAAAGATGCCGTAGGCCATGAACACCCCGAGGAAGGTACCGACCAGCGCCGAACCCACCATGCCACCGAGGACCGGCGGGGGTTGATCGATGGCGGCCATGGTTTTCACCACACCCAACACGCAGGCCACGATACCGAGCGCGGGCAGCGCACCGGCGAGCACGCCAATGGCTTCGGCGGGTTGCATGTCTTCGTGGTGGTGGTGCTTGATGGCCGCGGTCATCACGTCTTCGACCGCATAGGGGCTCAGGGTGCCCGAGGACACCACCATCAGACGGATGGTGTTACAGATCAGATCGACCAGACCGTGGTCGTGCAGCATCTTGGGACATTCGCCAAAGATGGCACTGCCTTCGGGGCTTTCGACGTGGGCTTCCATCGCCACCGCACCCTCGGCCTTCAAGGTCTTCATGAGCTTGAAGACCACCAGCATGATGGCCAGGATGTCTTCTTTTTTGTACTTGGGGCCCTTGAGCACGCGGCCAAAGCCACCGAGCGCGGCCTTGAAGATGGGCATGCTGTTGCCGGTCAGCATGCCGGCAATGCCGGCACCGCCAATCACGAACAACTCGTTGGGCGCTGCATGGATGATGGGCTCCATCGCGCCACCGTGTGCGATGTAGCCACCGAACACACAGACAAACAGCAGAACAACACCAACGATCGAAAACATCTACTACTCCTTGTGCGGGCCGATGCACCTGCCTGTCAGCCGGTGCGCCTGCAGGGCCTCTTGTCTGCCCGCTAGGTTAACTGAATTCAGTTGACCAACCCGACGGGTCGGTGGCTCACGGGCACCAAGGTGGGCACCCCTTCCCAAGCATCCCGGATTTCGCGCATCAGGCCATACACCTCGTCGAGGGCCTCCAGGTCATTGTGGGCATTGACATGGAACAGTCGACGCGTCACGTAGCTGTAGAGCTCGTTGAGGTTGGTGGCCAGATCGCCGCCGCGCTCGAAATCGAGCGCACCTTGTAGACCCAGCACGATGCGGCTGGCGCGGGCGATGGCTTTGGATTTGTCCTGAATGCTGTTGTGCTGGATGTGGCCGCGCGCGGCCACCATGCTCTCGAGCAGGCCGTCAAACAGCATTTGAATCAATTGCACGTTGTTGGCGGTGGCCACACCTGTGCCGACTTTCACATCACCGTAACTCTGAATGGCTCGATTGGCTCGCATTTCCATCTCTCCTGCGCGTTGGCATCTTGATACTCGCAAGTATCGGACCCGTCGCTACAAACTTGAATGCCAACGACCGGGCTTTGGCTTTATGTCGCTGCGACGGGCACACCCTGCGCGGGCGTGGGGTTCATCACCGGCTCCAGCACCTCGGCGGCTTGCTCGGCGGCAACATCTTGCCGCTGTTGCTGGGTGTATTCCTCGATGCCGGCCGCCGAGGCGGCCGTGGCGCTGCCATCGGTCAGTGCCGGCAACGCCGTCGACGCGGACTGGCTCGATGGCGCGTCCGCCCGTGTGGTGAGGTCGAGCAAGCGGTTCGACAGCGGCTCGGCCAAGGTCAAACCGGCACGCTGATAGAGCATGCTCGACACACTGTCGAGGGTTTCCTTCAGGCGTTGCAGGGTTTGCGTATCCGGGTTGTCCCGATCGATGGCCGCAAACTCGGCCGCTGTGCGATGGATGCTGCCCAAATGCTGCGCGGGCAACCAGGATTGCACTTCGCCACGCGGTGTGACGATGGTGCGCGTGGACGTCGGCTGCCGAGCTGCCGCTTGGCCGGCGCTGTCGAATCCGTCGCGGAAGGTGGCGACCAGGTGCTCGTGCAGCACGGGCTCGTAGTGCGGGCGCAGGGCTTCGATGAGTGTGGGTTCAAAGCCTTCGACGGTTTTGCCCGTCATGGCGTCCCACAGGGGTTTGCCGTGGAGGCGCTCGAACAGCACATCGTGGGTGGACACGACCGGCTCGGCTTCGGGTTCGGGGGCCGGTGGCTGCAAGGCCTCTTGCTGCAATCGGGTGAGCTGGTTGACCTTGTCGATCAGGTACAGCGTCAGGATGACCAGCAGCAACAAGACCCACGAGATCAGGTTCAACATGAAATTGCTCATGCGGCCCTCCGTGTCGCCACGCGCGGTGAGGCGACTTCGACGCCCAAAGTGCCACGCAGTTTCTTGACCACGCTGGAGAGGATCTGGCTGATGCGCGATTCGCTCACACCCAGCACCTCACCAATCTCTTTCAGGTTCAGCTCTTCGACGTAGTAGAGCTGCATCACCAGTTGCTCGCGCTCGGGCAAGTCACCGATGGCCTGCGTCACCGCGTCCATGAACTCGGCTTCCTCGACCATGACCTCGGGCTGTTGCGAGGAGTCGTCGGCAATGCCCATGACCTCCTCGGTCACCACTTCCATCGAATAGGTCTCAAAGCGCTTGGCTTTGCCGCGCTCCTTGTGGAAGTCCTCGATGTCCTTGCCCATGTGGTCGGCAATTTCGGCCTGCGTGGGGGTGCGTCCCAACTCGGCCGCGAGGGTGTGTACGGTTTCGTTGTGTTCGCGGTTGAAGGCCACGGCCGAGCGCGGCAAGAACGACAAGCGTCGTACCTCGTCGAGCATGGCCCCGCGCACGCGGCTGTGCGCAAAGTTCTCAAAGTCCACGCCCTTGCCCGGATCAAAGGCGCGCGAGGCTTCGAGCAAGCCAATCATGCCGACCTGCACCAGCTCGTCGAGCTCCATGAAGGCGGGGACACGCGCCTTGAGGTGCAAGGCAACCCGCTTGACCAGGCCGAGATGGGCCAACACCAGATCTTCGCCCTTGGGGCGACCCGATCCGTACATCTGCATGGGATTCATGGGCTTCATGACGTTGACGGCCTGGTTTGCACCAGCCGCTCCATGAAGAATTGCAAACCGCCCGAAGGATGGTCCATCGGACGCAACTGCGTGCAGGCCTCGGCCAGCCGCCGGTAGTCGCGCGCCGCCGCCGTACCCGGTGAAAACTCCATCACCGACTGGTACTTCTTCAAGGCACGCAACACCATTTCGTCTTCCTCGATCGAGGTCAGGTAATGCACGGACTCACCGAGAAAGCGAACGCAGACATCGTTGAGTTTTTTATAGAGCTTCCAACCCTCGGCCTGGCTGGGCACCATGTTGGGCAACAAATAAATTTCGTCCAGCCCCATCTCCTTGATGAGGATCTTGATGGTGCCGTAAGCATCGGCGATGGACGAGGGATCGTCCTTGACGACGATGAAGCGGCGCTGGCAAGCCGACAGAAACGACAGCACCGACGGCGAAATGCCCGCCGCCACATCGACGATGAGGTAATCCACCTCGTCGGTGAGCGCGCCAAAGGCCTGCACGATGCTGGCCGCTTGCACATGGCTCAGACCGGCGAGCTCCTGCATGCCCGAGGCACCGGGAATGAGCTGGATGCCCTGGCGGGTGTGCACCCTGATCTCTTGCAGCGACTTCTGTCCCGACAGAAAGTGGCCCAGGTTGTATTCGGCCCGTGCCCCCAGCACGATCTGTGCGTTGGCCAGACCCAGGTCGGCGTCAAACAACATGACCTTGTGCCCGAGCTGGGCCAGGGCCACGGCCAGGTTGACCGAGGTCGTGGTCTTGCCGACGCCGCCCTTGCCGCTGGCGATGCCGATGACTTCGGTGGTGCGCTTGGATGCGTTCATCGTGACCTCATTCCTGACGCAGGCTCGCTGCGATGTCGGCTGGGCGCGGTGTGAACGCGGCCAGCGGTGTCGTCATGGCCGGGGCCAGACGGGCGGCGTGATCGTCGTCATCGGTGGTCGTCAGTGGCAACTGCGACAGCGCCGACTGCACCAACTCGCCCAGGGCGACCTGTGCATGCAGGTCGTGCACGCTGTCGCCGTGGCCGCCCACGGACACAGGCAGCGGACGCTCGCACAGGAACTGGAACAAGGCCCACGGCTGGCTGGTCTCGTCGAGCTTGCTCAACATCAAACTGGTCCAGACGTTGTCGGGCGACTCGAACACGCGACGCAAGGTGGTGGCCGAGGCATCCGCCGGCAACACCGCATGGCACTGATGGGCATGGCCCAGCGCGCGGATCTCGGCCAGACGCTCGTTCATTTGCACACCGGCGGTGTCGATGAAGATGACGCGGCGCGTGGCCGCATGTTCGTCGAGGAGGAGTTGCAAGGCCGCCGGCGAGGTGGCGCGGAAACAATCCACCCCGGATTGGGCGTGCAGCAATTGGGTTTGGCTCCAGGCACCGGCGCGGTGATCGTGGTAGCTGATGACCATCACCGCATCGCTGCCGTGCTGGCGCGCGATGGCCTGTGCCAGACGCGCCACCATGAGCGATTTGCCACCGCCCGAGGGGCCGGCCAACACATGCACCCCGGCATCGGGCAGGGGCGAACGCTGGGTGCCCATGCTGTGTTCGAGTTGTTGGCGCAGCGCCTCCAAGGCCGGGGCCAGATCGTGGTGCGACTGAATGCCATCGAGCAGCAAAGCCCGCAAGGTGACGGGGATGGGTGCATCGTTGAGCGCATCGCGAAGCGGCAGCAACGCAGGCGCGAGGCTGACGCCACCTTGCCAGCCCGCCATTTGCTGGCTGAGTCGGAACTCGCGGCGCAGCGAGGCGATTTCTTCGCGCACGAGGGCGACGATCTCACGCCCGCGCACGGCGTCCTGGGCATCGGCCAGCGCCGTGGCCGACGCGGTCGCTGCAGTGGGCCGGGCCGGCTCGGCGGTCGCCCGGGGCGGTGTAGCGGGTGTCGCCGCCGCAGAGGCGGTGGGGCGTACTTCAATCAACGGACGGGTCTCGCGCACGGCCTGGCGCTCCAACGCCGCACGTTTGTTGTGGTCCAAGGTTTGATGCAGCAAGACGTCGAACTTCTGCTCGGGCTCGCGCGTCAGCGGACGGGCCAGATCGGATTTGACAAAGGGCTCGGCTTCCTCGGGCTGGAGCGCAGGAATGTCCACCGCGACGATGAGTTCGGTCAGCCCGTTGACCTGGCTGCTGGAGATGACCAGCACATCGGGGCCGTATTGGGCGATCGCTTTTTCGTTGGCGCTGCGGGCGTCACGGGCGAGGATGCGTTTGAGTTCCATGTCGTGCTCACTCAGTGTGTGTTATCGGGCTTCAGCGGTTTTTGACGTCCACGGTGTGGATGACCTTCACCGCTTGATCGTCTGGAATTTCGTTGTAGGACAGGACCGTCAAGTCGTTCACGCGCGAACGCGACGCCTTGGACAGCCAGCCGCGGATGACCGGCGAGACCACCAGCACCGCCGGATGTCCCATCTCTTCGACCACGCGGGCGCCTTCGCGCAAGCCGTGGAAGAGGCCTTCCGACAAATTGGGCTCCATCACCACGGGTTGCCCCGGCTGGCTTTGTTGCAGCACGTTGTGCAGCAATTGCTCCAGGTTGGGCTCCAGGGTCATGACCTGCAAGCCACCGTCACCGTCGGTGAGGCTTTGCATGATCATGCGGCCCAGCTTGGGACGGATCATGGCGGTGAGCTGCTCGGGATCTTGGCTCTTGGTGCTGGCCTCGGTCAGGGCTTCGGCGATGGTGCGCATGTCGCGGATCGACACCGATTCGGACAGCAGGTTTTGCAGCGTGCGCGTGAGCAGGCCCAGCGAGAGCTTGCCCGGCACCAGGTCTTCGACCAGCTTCGGTGACTTGGCACCGAGCTTGTCCAGCAATTGCTGGGCTTCGTCGTGGCTGATGAGGTCGGCGGCGTTTTCGCGCAGCACTTTGTTGAGATGCGTCGAGATGGCGGTAGCGGCATCGACCACGGTGTAGCCCAGGGTGCGGGCCTGGTCGCGCAAGGCGGGCTCGATCCACACGGCTTCCAAACCAAACGCGGGTTCGCGCGTGGGGATGCCCTCAATGCGACCATAGACCTGACCGGGGTTGATGGCCAGCTCACGCCCGACCTTGACCTCGCCTTTGCCGCGCACCACGCCCTTGAGCACGATGTTGTAGCTGTCGGGGTCGATGTTGAGGTCGTCGCGGATGCGCACCGGCTGCACCAGAAAGCCCAGCTCGGCCGAGAGTTTCTTGCGCACGCCTTTGACGCGTGTCATCAGCTCGCCGCCAGTGTCGGCGTTGACCAAGGGGATGAGGCCGTAGCCAATTTCCAGGCCGATGAGGTCGACCTGATCGAGGTCGTCCCAATCGAGTTCCTTGGGCGCTTCGTTGATGGCGGCTTGTTCGGCCACGTGTTGTTGTTCGCGTTCCTCTTGCACTTCGCGGGTGATGACCATCAGGCCCAGGCCGGCGGTGGCAATGGCCAAGGTGATGAACATCAGGTGCGGCATGCCCGGGACCATGCCCAGGATCAGCAAGATGATGGACGAGATGAACAGCGCCGTCGGATTGGCCAGCTGGGCCGTGGCCTGCTCGGTGATGGATTCGGAGGTGGTGACGCGGGTGACGATGATGGCGGTGGCCAGCGACAGCAACAGCGAGGGAATCTGCGCCACCAGACCATCGCCAATGGTCAGCAACACGTACAGACGGCCCGCTTCGCTCACGGGCATGCTGTGTTGCAAGACACCGATGGCCAAGCCACCGACGACGTTGATCAACAGAATCAGCAGGCCGGCCATGGCGTCGCCGCTGACGAACTTGGACGCACCGTCCATGGAACCGAAGAAGTCCGACTCCTGCGCCAGCTCGGCGCGGCGCTTCTTGGCGGTGTCTTGATCGATCAGGCCGGCGTTGAGGTCGGCGTCGATCGACATTTGCTTACCCGGCATGGCATCCAAGGTGAAGCGCGCGTTGACTTCGGACACACGGCCCGCACCTTTGGTCACGACCACGAAGTTGATGATCATGAGGATGATGAAGATGATGAAACCGACCACGTAGTTGCCAGCGATCACGAACTCGCCAAAGGCCGCGATCACCTTGCCGGCGGCGTGGGCGCCTTCGTGACCATGGACCAAGATCACGCGGGTCGACGCCACGTTCAGGGCCAGTCGCAACATGGTGGCAAACAGCAGCACCGTGGGGAAGGACGAGAACTCCAGGGGCTTCTTGGTGCCGATGGCAATCATGATGACCACCAGGCTGCACACGATGTTGAAGGTGAACAAGAAGTCCAGCAAAAAGGCCGGCAGCGGCAACACCAGCATGGCCATGATGACGAGCACCACCACCGGAATCGTCAGTCCGGAGGGATCAAACTTCGACAAGTTCTGTCGAATCGTTGACAGAGTCAGGGTGCTCATCGCTGTTGCTCGTTGAAATCAGGTTCTTTGGTTCTAACTTTCCGCAAAAACGTTCTGCGGGTGAATCAAGGGAAGCAATCGATATGCCAGCCTGAACCGACAGGCCAGCGATGCGCCGAAACGGCAAGCCTTGTCCTGTCACGGTTTTTGCTTGAGAGGGTCTGCACACCGATTTGGAAAGACTTATGGACCTGTCGAACTACCTCCAGATGCCCCCCGCGCCGCAGAGCCCTGCGCCCGCGGGCACGTCGAGCGCGCCCGCAGCGGCGTCCCTCACGGGCGTGGATGCGTCGGGTCGGTTCAAACTCGATTTCGCGCGCATCATGGCGCAGCAGTTTCAACAACTGCCTTCGGTCAAGCGGCAAGACCTTGCCGCTTTGAGCGCATCCAGCGCGGGTGGCGTTGCACACACCGACCCGCGACGGACCTCCGCCGGGACAGGCGACACCCGAGCCCAAGACACATCCGCTGACGCCGAGGATCGTCGCCACACCGCCAGCGGCAGCGGCGAATCGATGGCCAGCACACGGGCGTCGTTGTTGGCGCGCACCGGCCCTGCGGCATCCGCTCGATCGGGGAACCCCGCGCCGAGCGCGCGTGGCCGCACGAGCGCCGAGCACGACACCCGGGAAGCATCGTCGGACGCCACCGACGACCCCAACACGGGCGACCCACGCAGCACCAAGGTCACAACGCGACGCTCGGCTCTGCAACCGGCCGCACAGACCGTGGACGGTCTTGGCGGGTGGGGCAACGCGTCGAGCGCGTCGTCCACACCATCCAGCGTGGACCCCAGCGCCCCCATCCTGGCGGGCGCGGCCTGGCATCCAGACATGACGGACTCGGCGGCCTTGAGCCTGCCCGATGGCACACAGCTGCAAAGCGTGGCTTTGAGCCCCGAGGTGCAGATCGTCACCGATCCCTCACACGCCCCAACCCCCCAAAGCCTGCTGAACTTTGCGCGCAGCATGGGACTGGACGACGCCTCGCTGCGTCAGCTGGTGGGCGACGGCCAAGGCCTGGCGGGACAGACATGGAACGTCAGCGCACACAGCCAGACCCTCGCCGCCGGTGCCCCGGGCGGCGCCTCCGCCACCTGGTGGTTGGCCGCGCAGCAGATTCAGATGCAGATCCAGACCACGAGTGCACCCGGCGCACCCGACACGGCAGCGATGTTGCCCGGCGGCGCCCAATGGCTGCAAAGTGGTTTGCTGCCCGTCGCGCCCGCTGCGACGAACGCCAGCTCGGGCACGGTCACGCTCGATGTGCTGACCCTCAGCGGCGCCGACTTGCCGCAGGCCCAGATCACGGCCTTGGCCGAAAGTTTCCTCGCCGGCGACGATGCCTCTGGGTCATCGTCGGGCGGTGAAACGGCGCAAAACGGTCAGCCAGGCTTGGCACCTGCCCCCGCTGCGAGCACCGGCCCCAGCGCCACAGCGGCGCAAGACACCAACGCCAGCACCGCCACGCGACCCATGGCCGAGGTCTACCAGCAACTCAGCGACAAACTCTCCAGCGAAATGGCGGCACGCATGCATCGCCAGATCAGCGCCGGCGAGTGGAAGATGAAATTCGGCCTGCGCCCGGCGCATCTGGGCAGCGTTGAAATTCAGCTCGAAATGAAAGATGGCAAGTTGCACGCCGACTTGGCCGCCGACAACCCGCTCACCCGCGAGTTGTTGCAAAACGGAAGTCAGCGCCTGCGCGAATCGCTCGCGAACTTAGGCATTCAGGCCGAGCGTGTCTCGGTCGGTCAGGGTCAGACCTGGTTCGGTCAAGGACAAGGCGGCGCACAGGGACAAGGTGCTTCACAGCGCGGTCAAGTTGAGGACAATTCGGGTCCTTCGTCGCCCGCGCAGACCGCGATCAGCGAGCCGGTGCGCACGTCGCCGAAGGATCCGGATGCCTTGCTGGACCTCTACGCATAAACATTCTTTCCTCACGCATTTGAAACACAGGAGAAAACAACATGGCAGATGCAGCAGCAGCACCCGCAGCCGCCCCTGAAGGCGAGCCGGCGGCACCGAGCAAAAAGAAAAAGATCCTGCTCATCGTCGGTGGCGTTTTGGGCGCCGCGGTCTTGATCGTCGGCGTGGTGCTGGGCACCTTGTATTTCTCGGGTTTCTTCGAGAAACGCAGCGAAGCCGCCGCGCATGAAAAGCTCGACGAGCTCGAAAGCGACGCCGCCAAGGCCAAGGCCAGCCCCGAAGGCCCGAGCAAGGTGACCAAGGAGGCCGAAGCCTCGCGCTTTGAGAACAACTACATGCAGATGGACAAGGAGTTCATGACCAATATCACGGGCAGCAAGCGCGTGATGGTGGTGCAGATTGCCTTGATGACGCATTACGACAACCGCGTGTTCGACAACGTCAAGAAGCACGAGTTCGCACTGCGCTCGGCCATCCTGGATGTGATGCGCCAAAGCACCGAAGCGGATTTCGCCAAGCCCGATTTCCGTCTGGAGCTGGCGGCCAAGATCAAGATCGTGATGAACGATGTGTTGCTCAAATACGAAGACTTCGGTGGCATCGAAGATGTCTTCTTCACCTCGTTCGTGACGCAATAAGCACCGCCTGGAGTTGCCATGAAAGCCAACCTGCTTTCGGACGAAGAACTGGCCGCGCTGTCGGAAGGCGTGCGCGACGGTTCCATCGAGACCGACACCGGCTACAACACGCGCCTGCGGGTGCGCAAGCACGACCTCGCCAGCGAGGACAGCAGCCTCGGGGTGAACGTGTCGGCCCTGGACATGATCAACGAGCGCTTCATCCGCTTGTTCCGTCTGGGCCTGCTGGAGGTGCTGCGCACCAGCCCTCGCGTGAACCCGACACGGGTGCAGATTCTCAAGTTCGGCGACTACCTCAAAGGCCTGAAGGCACCGCTGTCGGTGAACATCACGCGCATGCACCCGTTGCGTGGCAACTCGGTGGTCATCATCGACCCCAACGTGGTGTTCAGTTCGCTCGACAGTTTCTTCGGCGGCTTTGGCCGTGGGGTCACCGACTTGCCGCCCGGGCGTTTGTTCACGCCGACCGAGACGCGCATCATCAAGATCATTCTGGAAGTGTTCTTCCGCTCGATGACCGAGGCCTGGTCGCCCCTGATGGCCATCGAATGCGAGCACGTCAGCTCGGAGATCAACCCACAGTTCGCACAAATCGCCGACGAGAACGACCTGGTGGTGCTCAACCGCTTCGAGTCCGATCAGCCGAGCACAGGCGGCAAGGGTTTCATCGACCTGGTCTACCCCTATGCCACGCTCAAGCCCATTCGCGAGTTGCTCAGCAGCCGCGTCACCAGCGGCGACGGCAACGAGGAGTCGGAAAAGAAATGGCGCGAGGAGCTCGCCGCTGCGGTGGGCGATGCGTCGCTGGAGCTGCGTGTGACGCTGGGTGAAGTCAAGACCACCCTGCACCACCTCAACCATTTGCGCGAGGGTGAATTGCTGTTCTTCAAGAAGGACGAGTTCGCCCTCATGTCTGCGGGTGACGACGTGCCCGCATTCCACGTCCATGTGGGCACGCGCGGCTCACAGGTGGCGGTGCAAATCGACCACGAATACGTTCAAGGCCAGAAATAAATGAAAGGCAGGAGCCATCATGAGTGACAACACCGACAACCTCAGCCCCGAAACCGAAGCCAGCGAAGCGGGCAGCGGCGACGTCCTGGCCCAAGTGGCCCAGGCCAACAGCACCCCGAGTCTGGAGGACTTCAAGCCCACCCAGCCCGGCAACATCAATCCCGAGGTGCTGCAAAACATCATGGTCACCTTGTCGATCGAGGTGGGCCGTGCGCAAATCAAGATCAAGGATTTGATGCGCCTGTCGCAAGGCAGCGTGGTCGAACTCGACCGCATCGCTGGCGAGCCGCTGGATCTGCTCATCAACAACTCGGTGGTGGCGCAAGGTGAAATCGTGCTGGTCAACGACCGCTACGGCGTGCGCCTGACACGCGTGGTGCCCTCGTCCGAGCGCCTGAAGTCGGTCTGACCGCCGCCTCCGGCCCGTGCCTCACAAGCCCGCCCTGGTGGCGGGCTTTTTCATGGCCGCGTGCTGTGGCGCCAACGCCCATAAAAAAACGCCTGCCCCATTCGGGCAGGCGTTCAACCTTGGGAGAACCGATGGCGATCAGTTGGCGCTGATCTTGCGCCCGTTGGCCGGTTGCACCGGACGCGCGTTGTGCTTGAAGGGGAAGTCGTTGACCTGCTTCTTGCCAATGTCAACCGTGGTCTTGAGGATGTAGAAGGTCACCCCTTCGGTACACGGCGGCGTGGTCAGCGAGCCTTCGTAGCTGTAGTGCGAGAGCGAGGCTGGCAACAGGTCTTGCGGGTTGATCTTCACGCCTGCGACGGTGACCTCGGGGCCTTCGCTGCGCGGGGCCTTGTCCCACAGGGTCTTGATGAGCGGGTGCTCTTTGCCCTCGTTGAGCAGCACACCGACGACCGCCAATTTGCCGTCGTCGCTCTTGTGCACGAAGTGCGCGACCATGGCCATGGGCTTGCCGTCGATTTGTTCTTCGCTGGGGCGGTGGAAGTGGAATTGCAGCAGGTTGTAGACGGCCTTGTTGATCTTCAAGGTGCTGCCCGGCTCGACGTTGACCTGGATGGTGTGGCCGTTGTTGAGCAGCTTCAGGGGACCTTCCTTGTAGTTGACGGTCAACACGTCCTTGGACTTCTCGAAGGGGCCGACGATGTTCAGCGGTGCCTGCTTCTGGCCGTTGCCGCAGGTGGGGAACTCATCGCCCCAGTGCTGCGGCCCCATCTCGCCGCTGTAATCCCAATGCGCGTGCTTCTTGCCATGGCCCTTTTTCTCGGCAGCCTCGGCGCAATCGCTCAGCACCTTGACTTTCTGGCCAGCAGCGACGAGGGCGTTTTGCGCGGCGCAGATGGACTTCAGGCGAGACGACCACTCGGCCATCTCCAGGGCTTTCTCGAAGGCGCTGACGGTGTCGGGATCTTCAGCGCCCTTGCTGAGCATGCGCAAAGCCCCCAGGCCGAGCTGACGCTCGCTGGTCATCGGGCCTTTGAGCGACTTGATGAACGCCTCGTAGTCCTGCAACACGACGCCGTTCTCGAACGAGCCACGCATGGCCGCCATCTGCACAGCGGCCGGTTCGGTCTTGGCCAGTTTCTCCTTGGCCTCTTCCAGCTCTTGGGCGAGCTTGTCCACCTCTTCTTGCGCTTCATCACGCACCTCGGTGGCGTCGGCCAGCTCGTGCTGAATGTGCTTCTTGCCGCTGTAGCTCCAATAGCCAAAGGCGATGGCGCCGGCCAGCAACAGGCCCAGCAAAACTTCAAGGATCAGGCGTAGGTATTTTTTCATGGGGCCATTCGCTTTCTGTGGTGTGAGGGTGGGCGTACTGCAGGCCGCCAGGGCAGGCAAAGCAGTGACCAGCGAGTGGGTATCGGCTCGAACCGGCCAGGTCTTTAATCACAGCCCTTGGACGGGGGCGATTATGGCGGTGCGCCCACAGCGCGCCCTTACAATGCGCGCCTTTCTCAGCCTCTGGATGAACACCATGAACCGCTGCACACGCCCCCACGGGGAGGCTCGCCCATGAGCCGCAAAGTTTTCATCAAAACCTTCGGTTGTCAGATGAACGAGTATGACTCGGACAAGATGGCCGATGTGCTGGGCGCCGCCGAAGGTTACGAACCCACCGACGACCCCGAGCAAGCCGATCTGATCGTCTTCAACACCTGTTCGGTGCGCGAAAAAGCGCAAGAGAAGGTGTTCTCTGACCTGGGCCGGGTACAGCACCTCAAGGCGCGCGGCGTGAAGATCGCCGTCGGCGGCTGCGTGGCCAGCCAAGAGGGCGAGACCATCATCGAGCGCGCGCCCTATGTGGACGTGGTGTTCGGGCCGCAAACCCTGCACCGTCTGCCCGAATTGCTGCAAGCGCGCGAGCGCGAAGCACAGCCGCAGGTGGACATCAGCTTTCCCGAAATCGAGAAGTTCGATCACCTGCCGCCCGCGCGCGTCGAGGGCGGCAGCGCGTTCGTGAGCATCATGGAAGGCTGCAGCAAATACTGCAGCTACTGCGTGGTGCCCTATACACGCGGCGAGGAGGTGAGCCGCCCATTCGACGACGTGTTGGTGGAGGTGGCGGGCCTGGCCGCGCAAGGCGTGAAAGAAGTCACGCTGCTGGGCCAGAACGTCAACGCTTACCGCGGCGCGATGGGGCAGACCGCCGAGATCGCCGACTTCGCGCTGCTGATCGAGTACGTGGCCGAGATCCCGGGCATCGAGCGCATCCGCTACACCACGAGCCATCCCAATGAGTTCACGCAGCGCCTGATCGATGTGTACGCCAAGGTGCCGCAATTGGTGAGCCACTTGCATTTGCCGGTGCAACACGGCAGCGACCGCGTCCTGATGGCGATGAAGCGCGGCTACACCGCGATGGAATACAAGAGCACGGTGCGCAAGCTGCGCGCGATCCGCCCCGACATGGCGATGAGCAGTGACTTCATCGTCGGCTTTCCGGGCGAGACCGACGAGGACCACCAAAAGCTCATCCGCTTGATGCACGAGGTGCATTTCGACAACTCGTTCTCGTTCATCTTCAGCCCGCGCCCGGGCACGCCCGCGGCCAACCTGCCCGACGACACGCCGCACAGCGTCAAGCTGCGCCGCTTGCAGGAGGTACAGAAAATCATCGATGACAACGTGCGCGCCATCAACCGCGAACGGGTCGGCACGGTGCAACGGGTGATGGTGGAAGGCTGGTCACGCAAGAACGCGGCCGAGCTGATGGGTCGCACCGAGTGCAACCGCATCGTCAACTTCGATGCCGGCCCGAACTCGGCGCGGCTGATGGGTCAGATGCTGGATGTGCGCATCACCGAGGCCTACCCGCACTCGCTGCGCGGTGAGGTGGTGGTGCGTTAAACGTCGAGGGCGCGCGGGCGCGTCTGCAGGCTGGGGACATAGCCCGTCTCTTGCAGATGACGGCGGTAGTCCCCGTGCGCGAGGTGGCGCGCCGCGCCCAAGTCGCGACCATAGACATAGCACCAGGCCTCGTGGCGGTGACCCGCGTCGGTGTAGGCGGTGATGCGCTGGCGCAGGTATTCGGAGCGCGCTGGTGCTTGCGGGTGGTATTCCTCAATGGCATCCAAGCGCGCGAGCAAGTCGTCATCGATGTCGGCCAGCAAACCGTGTGTCACGCCCTTGCCGCGCACCACCGCCGGGTAGGGACCGAGGTCATACAGCGCGACGTGGATGTGGGCCGGACCGAGCCAGCGCGCACCGAGCATGGCGTCGTGGCGACACAAGCCCGGCAGCAAAGTCCCGTACACGAACAGGGTGTGGGACATGGTGCCGCGTTCAGCGCATACCGGGAAAGCCGCCCCCGCCCATGCCGGGGAAGCCTTTCATGCCACCCATGCGCTTCATCATCTTCATCAAGCCGCCGCCACGCATCTTCTTCATCATCTCTTGCATCTGCTCGAATTCCTTGAGCAGGCGGTTGACGTCTTGCACCTGCACGCCCGCCCCGGCGGCGATGCGGCGCTTGCGCGTGGCCTTGATGAGATCGGGGTGACGGCGCTCGGCGGGCGTCATGCTGTGGATGATGCCCTGCTTGCGGGCGATGTCGCGCTCGGCCTTGCTCAAATCAACCTCGCCCGCCTTGGCCGCGATCTGCGTGGGCAGTTTGTCCATCAGGCTGGAGAGGCCGCCCATGGAGCGCATCTGCTGGATCTGCGCCAGAAAGTCGTCAAGGTCGAAGCCGTCACCGCGCTTGACCTTCTCGGCCAATTTTTGCGCCGCCTCCAGGTCGACGCCGGCGGTGACTTGCTCAACCAGGGCCACGATGTCGCCCATGCCCAACACGCGCCCGGCGTGGCGCTCGGCATCGAACAGTTCGAGGCCGTCGATTTTTTCGCTGGTGCCCGCAAATTTGATGGGCACGCCGGTGATCTGGCGCACCGACAGAGCGGCCCCCCCGCGCGAGTCGCCATCGAGCTTGGTGAGCACGATGCCGGTCAGCGGCAAGGCCTCTTTGAAGGCGCGGGCGGTGTTGATGGCGTCCTGACCCTGCATGGCATCGACCACGAACAAGGTCTCGACGGGATGGATGGCGTCGTGCAGGCCACGGATCTCCTGCATCATGGCTTCGTCAATGCCCAGACGACCAGCGGTGTCGACCAGCAGCACATCGAAGTAGTGTTTGCGGGCATGGTCCACCGCCGCGCGGGCGATGTCGACCGGCTTTTGATCGGGCGAGCTGGGGAACCACTCGGCCCCGGCTTGAGCGGTGACGGTTTTCAACTGCTCGATGGCCGCCGGGCGGTAGACGTCGCCCGAGACGGTGAGGATTTTCTTTTTGCGGTTCTGGATGAGCCAACGCGCGAGCTTGGCGGTGGTGGTGGTCTTGCCCGCACCTTGCAAGCCGGCCATGAGGATGATGGCTGGCGGTTGCGTGGCGAGGTTCAAGTCGCTCACCCCTTCGCCCATGGTGGCGGCGAGCTCGCGGTTGACGATGCCCACCAGGGCCTGCCCTGGCTGCAAAGAGCCAATGACCTCCTGACCCAGGGCTTTGTCCTTCACGCGCGCGATGAAGTCGCGCACCACCGGCAACGCCACATCGGCCTCGAGCAAGGCCATGCGAACTTCGCGCAGCATGTCGGCGACGTTGCTTTCGGTGATGCGGGCCTGTCCGCTGATCTGTTTGACCAGGCGCGAGAGTTTGTCGGTAAGGGTAGAAGCCATGGGTCCCCGCAAGGCGCAACGCGGCGACGTGCGCGCAGCTAAACTAGTCGCATGATTCTAGCCAGCGACACCCTGCTCATCTGGTGGCTCGCCCTGCCCACCGCCGCAGCGTATTTGCTGACCGGCTGGCTGGGGCCACGGGTTCCGACGCGCCAGGGGCAATGGCTGACCTGGGGACCCTGGGGTCTGCACGGACTCGGCTTGCTGTTTGCGCTGTTCGCCCCGCAGGCGGGCGGCGTGCGCTTTGGCTTCGCACCCGCCCTGTCGGTCACGGCTTGGTTGCTGCTGACGTTTTATCTGTTGGAGCACCACTGGTTTCCGCAACTGCGCATGCGCTGGACGCTGATGTTGCTGGGTGCGGTGGTGGTGGTCTTGGCAGCGCAATTCCCGGGCGCGCCCTTGCATGTCTCGGCCTCCGCCTGGTTACCCCTGCACTGGGCGCTGGGCATCGCATGCTACGGGCTGTTCGCCGCTGCGGTGGTGCATGCGTGGCTGATGCAACGCGCTGAACGCCAAATCCGCTTGGCCAGTGACAACCCGGTGGGCCTGCCGTTGCTGACGCTGGAGCGCCTGACGTTCCGCTTCGTGAACGCAGGCTTCGTGTTGCTGAGTGCCACCTTGCTGGCAGGCTGGTGGTTTGGTGAGAGCCTCTACGGAACGGCTTGGCAATGGAACCACAAGACCGTGTTCTCGTTGCTGGCTTGGCTGACCTTCGCAGTGCTGTTGCTGGGGCGACACCGCTTCGGCTGGCGCGGTCGCACCGCCGTGCGCGTGCTGTACGCGGGCGCCGGCTTGCTGTTGCTGGCGTATGTCGGCTCGCGCTTTGTGATTGAAGTGATCCTGGGACGCTCGCTGTGAAATACCTGGTGCTGCTGTTGGTGGTGGTCGGTGCGGTGTGGTGGCTGCGCCAGTCTGGGCGCGGGCTCTCTTCCAAGCAGCCGGCCTCGACCGACACAACACAAGACATGGTGGCGTGCGCCCACTGTCACGTGCATGTGCCGCGCGGCGATGCCATCGCTGGCACCACAGGCCTGTACTGCTGCGCGGAGCACCGGCAACAATGCGAGGGCTGACGGGTGAACAACGAGGCACTCTGGCACGACGGCTGGTATGCCTTTGCGCGTCACATCCCTTCCCCCAATCACGGTCCCCGACCGGATCATGCTTGCATCGATTTGATCGTGCTGCACTCCATCAGCCTGCCGCCGGGCCAGTACGGCGGGGATGCGGTGCAGGCCCTGTTCACCAATCAACTCGATTGGGACGCCCATCCCTACTTCCAACAGATCCGGGGGCTCGAGGTGTCGGCGCATTTTTTCATCCGTCGCGACGGTGGCCTGGTGCAATTTGTGAGCGTGGCCGATCGTGCCTGGCATGCCGGACGCTCGCACTACCGAGGACGCGACAACTGCAACGATGACTCCGTGGGCATCGAGCTGGAAGGGTTGGAGGGCGATCGGTTTGAAGAGGCCCAATACGAAACGCTGAGCACGCTGTGTGCGGCGCTGATGCAGACTTGGCCCATCGCGCATGTGGCGGGCCACGAACATGTGGCCCCAGGACGCAAGCAAGATCCGGGGTCTGGGTTTGATTGGCAGCGCTTACACCAAAACCTCGCGTTGCCCACATCGGCCCTGCCAAAAAATATTTTTTGAGCGCTCAGCGTGCACTGTCTTTGTGCTCGTCAGCGACGTGGGCCAACAGAGCAACGTATTGACGCGGGCCCGCGCACAAAACCCGCGTGAAACCCGCCAAAAATCAAGCTTTGATCCGACAAGTCACGTGCGCATGAGGCTTGGCGGCGCAAGCGAATCTGCACCGAAAAAGCCATTGCGCCTGGCAAAACGCCGCCAGCCCAACACTTTCTCGAAAACACTACCTATAGCGTCTTGAAGACGCCCCGGACACCAGATATAGTGTGCGCCTGTTTCGCGCTTGACAAGTACATGCAGCGCGCAGACCGCAGTTTCCAGCCGTGTCGCCACCGGCCTCTCACCCAAAAATAAGGAACAAGACAAACATGCAGATCGCAGAGAACGTCTCGCACGCTCACGCCCCGAACCCACAGGCCCTGCCCCAGGATCTGGCAGCAACCCAACCCCCGGCCCTGCTCACCAACTACCAGATCATTCGCCGCAACGGCGCGGTGGTGCCGTTTGAGCCTGCCAAGATCGCCGTGGCCATGATGAAGGCTTTCCTGGCGGTGCACGGCACGCAGGGTGCAGCTTCGGCCAGCGTGCGCGAAATGGTGGACGTACTGACGCAGGCCGTGGTGCGTGCGCTGGTGCGCTCGCGTCCGGGCGGCGGCACGTTCCACATCGAGGACGTGCAAGACCAGGTGGAACTGGGCCTGATGCGTGGCGGCCACCACGAGGTGGCGCGCGCCTACGTGCTGTATCGCGAACGTCGCGCCATGGAGCGGGCACAGGCTCGCGAACAAGAGACCGCCGTCGCTGCTCCGACCACGCTGCACGTCACCGACGCGGGCCAGCGCATCGCGCTGGACCTGGGTCATTTGCAACATCTCATCGCATCGGCCTGTGCCGGCCTGAGCGCGGATGTCAAACCCGAGCCCATCCTTGCTGAAACGATGCGCAACCTCTACGACGGCGTCCCGATGGACGAGGTCTTCAAGGCAGCCATCCTGGCCACCCGCACCTTGATCGAAAAGGACCCCGACTACACCTACGCCACGGCACGGCTGCTGATGCACACCATCACCAAGGAAGTGCTGGGCGCGGAAGTCGACCCAGCCGACATGGGCCGTCACTACGCCGAATTTTTCCCGCTCTCGATCAAAAAAGGGGTGGAGAACCAGTTGCTGGACGAGCAGCTGCTGCATTTCGATTTGCAACGCCTGGGTCAAGCCCTCAAGCCCGAGCGCGATCTGAAGTTCGATTACCTGGGTTTGCAAACCCTGTACGACCGCTACTTCCTGCATGTGCGCAAGACACGCATTGAGCTGCCGCAAACCTTCTTCATGCGCGTGGCCATGGGTCTGGCGCTCAACGAGATTGATCGCGAAGCGCGCGCCATCGAGTTCTACGAAGTACTGTCCTCGTTTGACTTCATGTCTTCGACGCCCACGTTGTTCAACAGCGGCACGCTGCGCTCGCAACTGTCCTCTTGCTACTTGACCACCGTGCCCGACGATCTGGACGGCATTTACGAGTCGATCAAGGAAAACGCGCTGCTGTCCAAGTTTGCCGGTGGCCTGGGCAATGATTGGACGCGCGTGCGTGCGCTGGGCTCGCACATCAAGGGCACCAACGGCGAATCGCAAGGCGTGGTGCCGTTCCTCAAAGTCGTCAACGACACGGCCGTGGCCGTGAACCAAGGCGGCAAGCGCAAAGGCGCGGTCTGCACGTACTTGGAGACCTGGCACCTGGACATCGAAGAATTCCTGGAGCTGCGCAAGAACACGGGTGACGACCGCCGCCGCACGCACGACATGAACACGGCCAACTGGATTCCCGACCTGTTCATGCGCCGCGTGATGGAAAAAGGCGAATGGACCCTGTTCTCGCCTTCGAACGCCCCCGATCTGCACGATCTCTTCGGCACCGAGTTCGAACGCGCCTATGTGGCCTACGAAGAAAAAGCCAAGCGCGGCGAAATCAAGCCCACCAAGACGGTTCAAGCCACCGATCTGTGGCGCAAGATGCTGACCATGCTGTTCGAGACCGGGCACCCCTGGATCACCTTCAAGGACCCTTGCAACCTGCGCTCGCCGCAGCAGCACGTCGGTGTCGTGCACTCTTCCAACCTGTGCACCGAGATCACGCTCAACACCAGCGACACCGAAACCGCCGTGTGCAACCTCGGCTCGGTCAACTTGTCGCAGCACTTGGTCGACGGCCCCAACGGCAAGTCGCTGGACCACGACAAGCTCAAGCGCACGATCTCGACCGCCATGCGCATGCTCGACAACGTGATCGACATCAACTACTACGCCGTCAAGAAGGCCCGCGATTCGAACATGCGCCACCGTCCGGTTGGCATGGGCGTGATGGCCTTCCAGGACAGCCTGTACGAGATGCGCATTCCCTACGCCTCGGCCGAAGCCGTCGAGTTCGCAGACCGCTCCATGGAAGCCGTGTGCTACTACGCCTACTGGGCCTCGACCGAACTCGCCCGCGAACGCGGCACGTATTCCAGCTACAAGGGATCGCTGTGGGACCAAGGCATCTTGCCGCTGGACACGCTGGATCTGCTGGCGCAGCAGCGCGGCGGTTATGTCGAGGTGGATCGTTCGTCGGCCCTGGATTGGGATGCCCTGCGTCAAAAGATTGCCCGCGACGGCATGCGCAATTCCAACTGCGTGGCGATTGCGCCGACGGCCACCATCTCCAACATCATTGGCGTCGATGCGTCGATCGAACCGTGCTTTGGCAACCTGTCGGTCAAATCCAACCTCTCGGGCGAATTCACCGTCATCAACGCCTACTTGGTGCGGGACCTCAAACGACTCGGTCTGTGGGATGACGTGATGGTGATGGACCTCAAGCACTTCGATGGTTCGCTGCGCCCCATCGATCGCGTGCCGCAAGACATCAAGGCCTTGTATGCCACCGCGTTTGAAATCGAACCGACCTGGCTGGTGGAAGCTGCGGCACGTCGTCAAAAGTGGATCGACCAAGCACAGTCGCTCAACATTTACATGGCAGGCGCCTCGGGTCGCAAGCTCGATGAGACGTACAAACTGGCATGGCTGCGCGGTCTCAAGACCACGTACTACCTGCGCACCACCAGCGCACAACAGGTGGAGAAGTCCACCGTGCAGGCTGGCTCGCACAACGCGGTGTCCTCGGGTGCGTCGGGCTCTGGCATGAGCGCACTCGACGCTGCAGCGGCTGCAGCACGCGAGCAAATGAGTGCCACACCGGCCACCGACATCAAGTTTTGCGGCGTCGATGACCCGACCTGCGAAGCGTGTCAGTGATTGGTGATTTGCAATTGAGCAACAAAAAACAGTAACGATGCAGACGATCGCTTGGTCTTTTGCATCGTTACCTTCATAATCCGCACATTGGAATTCCTTGTATGTTGACCTGGGACGATCAAGTCAAGCCCACACAGCCCACCTCTTTCAGCGGCCTTGCACAACGGCCGATGGGCACACCTCCCTCTCCCGCACTTCAATCCGTGGCCGCAGCGGTGACCGACGCCGTTCCCCAAGCGAACGTCCAGTCGTCGCAAGCCGCGTCGACGAGCTCTCGCCGCGTCAACGTGGCGGACAAGCGGATCATCAATGGACAGACGGACGTCAACCAGTTGGTGCCGTTCAAGTACAAGTGGGCCTGGGAAAAATACCTCGCCACCTGCGCCAACCACTGGATGCCGCAGGAAGTGAACATGAACCGTGACATCGCGCTGTGGAAGGACCCCAACGGTCTGACCGAGGACGAGCGTCGCATCGTCAAGCGCAACCTCGGCTTCTTCGTGACCGCCGATTCACTGGCGGCGAACAACATCACGCTGGGCACCTACCGTCACATCACCGCGCCCGAGTGCCGCCAGTTCCTGCTGCGTCAGGCTTTTGAAGAAGCCATCCACACCCACGCCTACCAATACATCGTGGAGTCCCTGGGCCTGGATGAATCCGAAATCTTCAACGCCTACCACGAGGTCTCCTCGATCCGTGACAAAGACGAGTTCCTGATCCCGTTCATCGACGCGATCATGGACCCCAACTTCAAGACCGGAACGCCAGAGGCAGACCAGACGCTGCTCAAGAGTCTGATCGTGTTTGCCTGCTTGATGGAAGGCTTGTTCTTCTACGTCGGCTTCACGCAAATCCTGGCGCTGGGTCGTCAAAACAAGATGACGGGTGCGGCCGAGCAGTACCAGTACATCCTGCGCGACGAGTCCATGCACTGCAACTTCGGCATCGACTTGATCAACCAGATCAAACTCGAGAACCCCCATCTGTGGACACCCGAGTTCAAGGCCGAGATCAAGAGCCTGTTCATGCATGCGGTGGAACTGGAATACCGTTACGCCGAAGACACCATGCCGCGCGGCGTGCTGGGGCTCAACGCCTCGATGTTCAAAGGCTATCTGCGCTACATTGCCAACCGTCGCGCCACCCAGATCGGTTTGGAGCCGCTCTTCCCGAACGAAGAAAACCCGTTCCCATGGATGAGCGAAATGATCGATCTGAAGAAAGAGCGTAACTTCTTCGAAACCCGTGTGATCGAGTACCAATCCGGCGGTGCTCTCTCCTGGGATTGATGCATTCACATGTCCCCGAATCAGCCCATCACCCCAAACAGCGCTCCAGCAGAGACGCGGTGGGAGGGCTCTCCCCGTTCATGGCGTTGGACCCGGGTCCAGCGCCATGAATCGCTTCGTGCACCAACAGTGCGGAGTGTTTTCAACCTGATCTCAAACTGATCCTCAGGAGATATCAATGGCAACTGCAAAAAAACCGGCCGCTAAGAAGGCCCCCGCGAAGAAAGCTGCTGCGAAAAAGCCGGCAGCTAAAAAAGTGGCAGCGAAGAAGCCCGCAGCTAAGAAAGTAGCCGCGAAGAAGCCCGCCGCCAAGAAAGTGGCTGCTAAGAAGCCTGCTGCCAAAAAAGTAGCCGCCAAAAAACCGGCTGCGAAAAAAGTAGCCGCGAAAAAGCCCGCCGCCAAGAAAGTGGCTGCCAAGAAGCCTGCAGCCAAGAAAACTGCGGCCAAAAAAGTAGCCAAGAAAGCCGCTGCGAAAAAGCCGGCTGCCAAAAAACCGGCTGCGAAGAAAGCTGCCAAAAAACCGGCTGCGAAGAAAGCTGCGAAAGCACCCGCTGCCCGTGCGCAGACCACGTTGAGTCCGCAAGCCGCTTGGCCGTTCCCCACGGCCAGCAAGCCCTGATCGATCCTCGATCAGAGCGACGGGTTGACCGTCACTCCAGCCCGAAGCCTCACGGCCTCGGGCTTTTTCTTGCCCACACCCATGCATCCCTCGGCGGTCTATCTGCACACGGAAAAATCAGGCAACGTCTTGATCGACGTGCACGTGGTCGTCAATGCCGCACGAACCCATGCCGATGGCATCCACGACCAGGCCTTGCGCATGCGACTGCATGCACCACCGGTCGACGGCAAGGCCAATCAAGCTTTGCTGCACTGGATCGCTGACCAACTGGGTATCGCCCGCTCGCAGTTGGAACTGGTGCGTGGGCACACCGCCAAGCGCAAGCAGTTGCGCGTGTCGGCGCAAGCGGCCCCCAGCGCCAACTGGGCGGCGCTGGAACGCGATTAGCGCGTGATGCCGTCGAGCTGGTAATTCTGGGGTCCGCGCGAGGCAATCTTGCACGCCCCCACCTGATTGCCCAAGGCCGCGCAGCGCGCCAGCGACCAGCCTTGCTCCAGTCCAAACAAGAGCGCGCCACGCCAGGCATCGCCGCAGCCAGTGGGATCGACCACGGCCTCGGCCTGCACGGGAGGCACGAGCGTCTTGTCGCCCTGTGTCCAGACCTCGCAGCCATGCGCCCCCAGGGTCACCACCAGCCCTTGTACACAACGTGAAATCTCGGCACTGCTCAGGCCTGTGCGCTCGGACAACATCTTGCCCTCGTAATCGTTGACGGTGACCCAGGTCGCTTGGTCGATGAAGTGCCGCAACTCGGCGCCATCGAACATGGGCAGCCCCTGCCCCGGATCGAACACAAAAGGAATGCCCGCAGCCACCATTTGCTCGGCATGCTGCATCATGGCCTCGCGCCCATCGGGCGAGATGATGCCCAACCGAACATCGGGACGTTGCTCCACGCGGATCTGGTGGGCCTGCATCATGGCGCCGGGGTGAAATGCCGTGATCTGGTTGTTGTCACGGTCGGTCATGATCATGGCCTGCGCGGTGTAGCTGTCATCGATGCAGCGCACGTGGTCGGTGGCAATGCCCAGTTCACGCAGACGCTGCAGATACGACTCACCGTCGCGGCCCAGGGTGGCCATGGGCAAGGGCTCGCCACCGAGCAGCTTGAGACTGTAGGCAATGTTGCCCGCACAGCCGCCAAAGTCGCGCCGCAAGGCGGGTACCAGGAACGACACGTTGAGGATATGCAACTGGTCGGGCAGGATTTGCTCGGCAAACCGTCCCTCAAAACTCATGATGGAATCGAAAGCGAGTGAGCCGCAAATCAAAGCTGCCATGTCGGGGTCCTTCCTCAATCAGGGGTAAAAAAGAGTGGCCTTGTAGCCGGTCACGATGGGCGCCAGGTCCTCGGGGAGTTGCAAGCGAAGGGCTGCGTCGACGTCTCGCAGCGCCAGCACAGACGCATCGAGTCCCAGCTCAGACGGCGACAGTGCGCGCCGCACCAACACCTCGTCACGCAAACCGAGCAAAGACAGCTCCACCCAGGGGGCGGCCACCGGATAAGTCCGCGCATTGCGAATGTGCATCTGAACGTCGTACCGCCCGGATGCATCGGGTTCCAAGTGGATCGACTCGATGCGCAAGGCCTGAGGCTGGCGTGGCCAGTTCAGTTCACAACCCAGCCAACGGCACCCTTCGGACCACACACTGCGCCACAGGGGCGACTGCGCGGCGAGCAGCTCGCGCTGCCCAAGCAACCACTGAACTGGCAACAGCAAGACCAGCAAGAGCACCGTCGCTGCCAACGACCCATGGGCCAACCGCGAGCTCGTCCTCGCGTCGGTGTCAGCGTCGTGCCGCACATCCAGGGTGCTTGCCAAATCAGTCCAGGCATCGGAGGGCTCCAGCTGGGGCGAATGGTTCGGCTTCTCCACGCTAGAGGGCGTGGTCGCAGGCAGTGTTGGCGACCAGACATGCCGCAAGGCTTCAAAGACGGCCCCGCAACGACCACATCGCACCCAGCCCCGCGCCTGCGTCAGCTGCTCGGGGTGACAGCGAAACGCCGTCGCGCACTCGGGGCAGCGGGTGATGGGCATCAGCAGCGGGCGGTCATGAGGATCCAACCGTCCTCGGCATCCGACACGTCGAGTTGACAGTACGGCGCATAGGCCTGCTGCAACTCCTGCGCCTGACGCTCCAAAATACCGGCCAGCACCAGATGCCCTCCCTCAGCCACATGGCTGTGCAGCAAGGGCGCGAGCACTTTCAAAGGTGTGGCCAAAATGTTGGCCAGGACCACCTGGTACCGGCCATGGGCTTTGTCGGGCAAACCGGCCACCAACTCCACGCCGTTGGCGCTGGCATTGAGTTCGGTGGAGGTGACGGCCGCTTCATCGATGTCGACCGCGTCCACGGGACTGGCTCCATGCAGGGCCGCACCGATGGCCAAGATACCCGAGCCGCAACCATAGTCGAGCACCCGTTGACCTTGGAGATCGTGGTGTGCGATCCAGCGCAGGCACATGCGCGTGGTCGGGTGCGTGCCCGTGCCAAAGGCCAGACCAGGGTCCAGTCGAATGATGCGACGGGCAGCGGCCGGCGGTTCGTGCCAAGTGGGCACGATCCAGAAACTGGGCGTGATCTCGACCGGCGCAAACTGCGATTGCGTCAGACGCACCCAGTCCTGAGGTTCGATTTCGACCAGATCCAGCCACTCACAGTCTGCAAAAAAATCCTGCACGTCCAGGAGCGATTGCGCTTCGCGGGCCAATTCGCGGGTCGCAAACAATGCCACCACGCGCGAACGCTGCCAGCCCTCGCGGGGTGCTGGCATGCCGGGCTCGCCGAACAAGGCCTGCTCGGCATCGGTCTGCGCATCGGCATCGTCCACCGACACGCTCAAGGCATCGAGCGCGTCCAGGGCGTCGCTGACGGCCTCAACGCGGGCCTCGGGACACAGCAGTCGCAGCTCGAACATCAACGCTTGTGAGCGGCGAGCCACTCTTCAAGGTAGTGGATGTTGGTGCCACCCGCCACAAACTTGGCGTCGACCATCAACTCGCGGTGCAGCGGAATGTTGGTGTGGATGCCTTCCACCAGCGTTTCGGCCAGAGCGGTGCGCATGCGCGCCAGCGCTTGCTCACGCGTGTCGCCGTGCACGATGATCTTGCCGATCATCGAGTCGTAGTTGGGCGGCACCATGTAATTGGTGTAAGCATGGGAGTCGACCCGCACACCAGGACCGCCAGGGGCATGCCACATGGTGATGCGACCGGGCGAGGGCGTGAACTTGAACGGGTCTTCTGCGTTGACGCGGCATTCGATGGCGTGTCCGCGCACCTGCACATCGCGCTGTGTGAACGGCAGCTTCAAACCGGCCGCCACCATGATCTGGGTCTTCACGATGTCGACGCCGGTGATGTATTCGGTCACCGGATGTTCCACCTGCACGCGCGTGTTCATCTCGATGAAATAGAACTCGCCGTTCTCGTACAGAAACTCGAACGTGCCCGCGCCGCGATAACCGATCTTCTTGCACGCGGCCGCACAACGTTCGCCGATCTTCTCGATGAGCTTGCGCGGAATGCCCGGAGCCGGCGCTTCTTCAATGACCTTTTGATGGCGACGCTGCATCGAGCAATCACGCTCGCCCAGGTACACGGCGTTGCGGTGCTTGTCGGCCAGCACCTGGATCTCGATGTGGCGCGGGTTCTGCAGGAACTTCTCCATGTAGACCGCCGGATTGCCAAACGCCGTCTGCGCTTCCGACTTGGTCATCTGCACCGCATTGATGAGGGCGGCCTCGGTGTGCACCACGCGCATGCCGCGACCACCACCGCCCCCTGCGGCCTTGATGATGACCGGATAGCCCACGCTCTTGGCAATGCGGCGGATCATCACCGGGTCGTCGGGCAACTCGCCCTCCGAGCCCGGCACGCAAGGCACGCCAGCCTTGATCATGGCCTGCTTGGCTGACACCTTGTCGCCCATGATGCGAATCGACTCGGGCGTCGGACCAATGAACTGAAAACCGCTTTTTTCAACGCGCTCGGCGAAGTCGGCGTTCTCGCTCAAAAAGCCGTAGCCCGGATGGATGGCTTCGGCATCGGTCACCTCGGCCGCCGCGATGATGGCGGGCATGTTGAGGTAACTCTGGGCGGAGGGGGCCGGGCCGATGCAGACCGCCTCGTCCGCCAGCTTGACGTACTTGGCATCGCGGTCGGCCTCGGAATAGACCATGACCGCCTGAACGCCCAGTTCACGGCAGGCGCGTTGCACGCGCAGGGCAATTTCGCCACGGTTGGCGATCAGGATTTTTTTGAACATCGGGGCAAGACCCTCACTCGATCACGAACAGCGGTGCGCCGTACTCGACCGCCTGACCGTTCTCGGCCAGAACCTGGGTGATGGTGCCGGACTTATCGGCCTCGATCTCGTTGAGGATCTTCATGGCCTCGATGATGCAGATGGTGTCGCCTTCCTTGACCTGGCTGCCGATCTCGACAAAGGCCTTGGCGTCTGGGCTCGACGCCCGATAGAAAGTGCCCACCATGGGCGACTTGACCTGATGTCCCACCGGCGCCGCAGCCACGGGCTCAGCGGGCGCCGCGGCCGCAGCCGGGGCCGCAGGTGCTGCGGCGACGGTCATGGGAGCCGCTGCCGAAACCGGCGCCATCATGGCCACAGGTGCAGGACCACTCTTGACGATGCGCACCTTGCCTTCGGCCTCGGTGATCTCCAACTCGGAGACATTCGACTCGGAAACCAGGTCGATCAGCGTCTTGAGTTTTCTCAAATCCATAACTACACCTTATTTGTTGCAAAAGAGGCTCTAATTTACACCAATAACGCGGATTAAAACGCCGCGAGCCGGCTTTAAATGAACTCTTTCTGGATCTCTGACAGACCGAGGGCAAAGCCCTCTGCGAATCATCTGACCGTCAGTCCTGGCCCATCGTCCAGGGTATTTATTTTTCACCCAAAGGCGGCCATCAGAATCGATTTGATCTCTAAATGACTGCTTCTGACCATTTGGCGATATCGGCATCCGAGAGCTTGCCCAACTTGCTTTGCAACACACGGCCATCTGGCAACAGTACCAGGGTGAAAGGCAGCGCCCCACTGTCATTGCCCAGCGCGCGGGCCAGCTCAGGCCCATCCAGCCCTGCGAGTCCAATCGGATACGAGACCGGCCGTTGACTCAGAAAACGCTTGACCTGGCTCGGCTGATCGATGGCCAAGCCAATGACTTGCCAACCTTTGGCTGAGTGTTGGCGATAAAAGGCGTCCAATAACGGCATTTCTTCAACACAAGGCGGACACCAAGTGGCCCAGAAATTAACCACCAAGGGCTTGCCGCGCAAGGCCGCCAGAGACAGCGTGGAAGCATCCGGCGCCTCGAACGAGGAGTTCCATAAGTGGTCCAGCTGACCCGTGGTCACGGACGGCTGCCGCTTGAAGTTCCAGGCCACGCCCGCCACAAAGGCCGCCACACCAGCTGCGCCCATCCACAACAGGCTTCTTCGGTTGGATGACTTCATGTGTCGCCTTCCTCGTTCATCAATCGCATCAGAGCAGTCAAATCTCCGCGCCAAGTCAATCCCTGGGCGTCCGGACGCAGGGCGCCACGCAAGGCATCGTGGTCATGGATCAGCAAATGCACCCACACTGCCTGAGCCAGCTCCGACGAGGGCACAGACAGACTCAGAGCATCGATCGATTCGCCTTGAAAGCCCGTCACGGTGCTGACGTCGTAGCGCAGATTCTGGTCGAGCAACCAAATCTCTGCCGACTTGGGGTCATCGCAAAACAACTCCAGCCGAATGTCGTTTTGACGGGTCGCCGTGCCGCGCCATACCGCGCCACTGAGGTGTGGGCGAAAGGGGGCCAGCCGCTGCATCCAAGGCAACGCCAGGCGTCGCAAAGCGCGCAACTCCTGTGGCTGGGTGTCGGCATGGAACAAGCGCAGGTGTTCACGCACCGCCATCTCGACTTGCTCATTCGAAGGCAGCGGCGTGCGGCCCGGCAAACCCAACGCGTCCACGGCACGGCGCTTGGCAGCGCCATAGTCCAGGCCATCCTCCACCACCGAGCTGGCGGCGGCCGCAGCGATCTCGTGCAACACAGCATCGTCCATCGTTCGCATTGTGCCCCCACCTAGAATCTCGGCCCATGCACATTCATATCCTGGGAATTTGTGGCACTTTCATGGGCGGGGTGGCCGCGCTGGCCCGTGAAGCCGGTCATCGCGTCACCGGTTGTGACGCCGGCGTTTACCCGCCGATGAGCGATCAATTGCGCAGCCTGGGCATCGATTTGATCGAGGGCTTTGACGCCGACCAGATGCAACTGCGCCCCGATGTGTATGTGATCGGCAATGTGGTCTCCCGATCGCGTCTGCCCAACGGCCAACCCAAGTTCCCGCTGATGGAGGCCATCCTCGACAGCGGCGCGCCTTACACCAGCGGCCCGCAATGGCTGGCCGAAGCCGTGCTGCATGCCCCCGGACAACCGCGCCATGTGCTGGCCGTGGCCGGCACCCATGGCAAGACCACCACCACCTCCATGCTGGCCTGGGTGCTGCAAGCCTGCGGCCATGAGCCCGGCTTTTTGGTCGGCGGCGTGCCGCTGAACTTCGGTGTCTCCGCTCGCCTGGGACGACTGGCCACACCGGAGCAGCTGGCCCGAGGCCAACGCGCGCCCTTTGTGATCGAGGCGGATGAATACGACACGGCCTTCTTTGACAAGCGCAGCAAGTTCGTGCACTACCGCCCGCGCACCGCCATCCTGAACAACCTGGAGTTCGACCACGCGGACATCTTTGACGACCTGGCGGCCATCGAGCGTCAGTTCCATCACCTGGTGCGGACCGTGCCGGGCAGCGGGCGCGTGGTGGTCAATGCCGACGAGGACAGCCTGAGCCGTGTGCTGGCCCAAGGCTGCTGGAGCGAGGTCGCGCCCTTCGGACTGCGCGACACGGCGGCCTGGTCGGTGCGCGGTGAACCCAACGACTTCGAAGTTCTGCATCAAGGGCGACGGGTCGCTCAGGTGCAATGGTCCATCGGTGGCGTGCACAACCAACTCAACGCGCTGGCTGCGATCGCAGCCGCAGAGCACTTGGGCGTGGATCCGGCTGAGGCCGCGCAGGCCTTGCAGCAGTTTCAAAACGTGCGCCGCCGCATGGAAGTGCGCGGTCGCGTGGCCCGTGCACACGGCGACATCACGGTCTACGATGACTTTGCCCACCACCCCACCGCCATCCGCACGACGCTGGACGGGCTGCGCCGACAAGTGGGCCCCCATGCGCGCATCCTGGCCGTGTTCGAGCCACGCAGCAACACCATGAAGCTGGGCACCATGAAGTCGCAACTGCCCTGGAGCCTGGCCGACGCCGATCTGGCCTTTTGCCACAGCGGCGGACTCGACTGGGACGCACGCGACGCGCTGGCGCCCATGGGCGAACGCGCGCAGGTGGGCGGCACCATCGAGCAAGTCGTGTCACAAGTGACGCAGGCCGCCCAAGCGGGCGATCACATCCTGTGCATGAGCAACGGTGGCTTCGGCGGCATCCACGACCAGCTGCTCAAAGCCCTGGCCGACTGAACCAACCCGGCCCCGCCGGACAGGGCTGGCGCGGGTCAGCCCTTGCGACGCGCGGCCACAGCCTGGGACAAGATTTGCAGCACCGCCTCCGAATCGTCCCAGCCGATGCAGGCGTCGGTGATGCTCTTGCCGTACTCCAGCGCAGACACGTCGTCCTTGCCCGGCGTGAACTTTTGCGCGCCGGCCTTCAGATGGCTCTCCACCATCACACCAAACACCTGGCGCGAACCGCCGCGGATCTGTGCCGCGATGTCACGGGCCACATCGACTTGTTTCTCATGCTGCTTGCTGCTGTTGGCGTGGCTGAAGTCCACCATCAGCGAAGGATGCAGCTTGGCCGCTGCCAACTCTTGGCAAGCCGCCGTCACGCTGGCGGCGTCGTAGTTCGGGGCCCTGCCACCGCGCAGGATGACGTGGCAATCGCGGTTGCCCTGCGTTTGCACAATCGCCACCTGCCCGTTCTTGTGCACCGACAAAAAATGGTGCCCACGCGAAGCCGCCTGAATGGCGTCGGTCGCAATCTTGATGTTGCCGTCGGTGCCGTTCTTGAAGCCGATGGGTGCCGACAGGCCCGAGGCCAGCTCGCGGTGCACCTGGCTCTCGGTGGTACGCGCACCAATCGCGCCCCAGGAGATGAGGTCGCCGATGTACTGCGGTGAGATCACGTCCAAAAACTCGCTGGCCGCTGGCAAGCCCGCGCGGTTGATCTCGATGAGCAGCTGGCGCGCGATGCGCAAGCCCTCGTCGATGCGATAGCTCTCGTCCAGGTACGGATCGTTGATGAGGCCCTTCCAGCCCACCGTGGTGCGGGGCTTCTCAAAATACACGCGCATCACGATCTCCAGCGTGTCCGCATAGTGATCGCGCAAGGGCTTGAGACGGCGCGCGTACTCAATCGCCGCAGCCGGGTCATGGATGGAGCACGGACCGATGATGACCAGCAAGCGATCTTCCTGGCCATGCACGATGCGGTGAATGGTCTTGCGCGTCTGGTCGATGAGCTTTTCCACCGCCGTCCCTGCAATCGGGAAGAAGCGCATCAGGTGCTCGGGCGGCGGCAAGACGGTGATGTCCTGGATGCGTTGGTCATCGGTCTGGCTGGTTTTGTCGACCGAGCGGGGCGCTGCGTTGTCGGTGGTTTTCATCTCAAGTCCTGGTTCAAAAATGAAGAATTCGGGGCATCACTCAGGCCGTGCCGCCCACGGTCAGACCGTCGATGCGCAGCGTGGGCTGGCCCACACCCACCGGCACGCTCTGACCTTCCTTGCCGCAAGTGCCCACCCCCGGATCGAGGGCCAAGTCGTTGCCGATCAAGCTCACGCGCGTGAGCGCATCGGGGCCGTTGCCCACCAGGGTCGCGCCCTTGACCGGGTACTGGATCTTGCCGTTCTCCACCCAATAGGCCTGACTGGCCGAGAACACGAACTTGCCCGAGGTGATGTCGACCTGACCGCCACCGAAGTTGACCGCGTACAAGCCCTTCTTCAGGCTGGCGACGATTTCCTCGGGCGAGCGATCGCCCGCCAGCATGTAGGTGTTGGTCATGCGCGGCATCGGCACATGGGCGTAGCTCTCGCGCCGGCCATTGCCCGTCGGTTGGACGCCCATCAGGCGCGCGTTCATGCTGTCTTGGATGTAGCCGCGCAAGATGCCGTCTTCGATCAAGACGTTGCGCCCACTGGGGTTGCCTTCGTCGTCCACATTGAGCGAGCCCCGTCGATCCGGCAAAGTGCCATCGTCGAGCACGGTCACGCCCTTGGCCGCCACGCGCTGCCCGATGCGTCCACTGAAAGCGCTGGAGCCCTTGCGGTTGAAGTCACCTTCCAGACCGTGCCCAATCGCCTCGTGCAACAAGATGCCTGGCCAGCCCGAGCCCAGCACCACGCTCATCTCGCCCGCCGGTGCAGGACGCGCCTCCAGGCTCGTCAGCGCGGCGTGCACCGCCTCATCCACATACGACTGCAACATGGCGTCGTCGAAACGGTCGAGCGCAAAGCGCCCGCCGCCACCCGCCGAGCCCACCTCGCGACGCCCGTTCTGCTCGGCAATCACGGTCAAGCTCAGTCGCACCAAAGGGCGCACATCGGCGGCCAGCGTGCCATCGGCGCGCGCCACCAGCACCACGTCGTACTCGGCCGCCAGGCCAGCCATCACCTGCGAGATGCACGGGTCCTTGGCGCGGGCGCGCTGTTCGATGCGCCCGAGCAAAGCCACTTTGGCGGCGCTGTCGAGCGTGCCAATCGGGTCGAGTTGGGGGTAGAGGTCGCGCATGCGCGCGTGGCGCACCGTGGGCACTTTCACGCGCCGTTGCTGCGCCACGGCTGCGATGCTGCGCACCGTGTGCGCGGCGTCCATCAAAGCCGCCAGCGAAATGTCGTCGGAGTAGGCAAAGGCGGTTTTCTCGCCACTGACCGCGCGCACGCCCACGCCTTGGTCGATGCTGAACGAGCCGGTCTTGACGATGCCCTCCTCCAGGCTCCAGCCTTCGGCGCGGGTGTACTGGAAATACAGATCGGCTTCGTCCACACGGTGCATGCGCATGGCCGACAAGGCCTGCGTAAGGTGCGATTCATCCAGCCCATAAGGCTCCAGCAGCAGCTGGCGGGCAATGGTGAGGTGATCGAGCGGTGAAGGGCGTGCAGACATGCGCACCATTGTAGAAGTGGGGTCATGCCCCCGCCGGGCGGCGGTCACTCACGATTGCACCAACTGCTTGGACCGAGCCACCGACATCAGAATGCCCAGGCCCAAACCCAGCGTCACCATGGCCGTGCCGCCATAGCTGATGAAGGGCAGCGGCACCCCCACCACCGGCAGCATGCCGCTGACCATGCCCATGTTGACGAAGGCATAGATGAACCAGCTCAAGGTGATGGCGCCAGCCAGCAAGCGGGTGAACAAGGTCGGCCCCTCGATCGCAATCGCCAGGGCGCGCATGATGAGGAACAAAAAACCCAGCATCAGCAACACCACGCCGACAAAACCGAACTCCTCGCTGAAGGCAGCGAACACGAAGTCGGTGGTGCGCTCGGGGATGAAGTCCAGGTGCGTTTGCGTGCCCTGCATGAAGCCCTTGCCCCAGAAGCCCCCCGAACCGATGGCGATCATGCCCTGGATGATGTGAAAGCCCTTGCCCAATGGGTCGCGCATCGGGTCGAGCAAGGTGCACACGCGCTGCTGTTGGTAGTCGTGCAGCAGCGGCCAGCGCATGCCGTCGGCGCACAGGGTGGGCTCGAACCACACCAGCAAACCCACACCCACCAAGCCCAGCAGCAAGGGCGGCACGATGAGCCACCAGTTCAGGCCGGCAAAGAAAATCACCGCCAGCCCCGCCGACAACACCAAGATGGCGGTGCCCAGATCGGGCTGGCGCACGATCAGCGCCACCGGCACCAGCAACAAAGCACCGGCGACCAGAAAGTCCAGCGGGCGCAACTGCCCCTCGCGCTTTTGGAACCACCAGGCCAGCATCAGCGGCATGGCGATCTTCATGATCTCGCTGGGCTGGATCACCACGCCCACATTGAGCCAGCGCCGCGCGCCCTTCTTCGTCAGTCCGAACAGCGCCACCGCCACCAGCAAGGCCACGCCCAGGGTGTACAGCGGCACGGCCAAGGCCATCAGACGCTGCGGTGGTATTTGCGCCACCACGAACATGATGAAACCCGCCAGCAGCATGTTGCGCGCGTGGTCGTAAAAGCGCGCGCCATTGGCATAGCCCGAGGAATACATCGTCAACAAGCCGGCGCAGGCCAACAGGAACACCGCGAACGCCAACGGCCCATCGAAGCCCTTGATCCAGGGCTGCAGGCGCTGCCACAGCGGGGGTTTGTGAATGACGACCGACATGGCCGCGATTATCCCGCGTGGGACAATCCCGCCCATGCATGCATTGTTTGAAGAAGCCGGCAAATTCCACAGCGGGCGCCTGATGTCCGAGGCCGACGCCTCCTGCCAGATCGAGCTCGACAGTGGCAAGCGCGTGAAGGTCAAAACGGCCCACGTCCTGCTGCGCTTTGACCAACCGGCGCCGGCCCAATTGCTGGCGCAGGCGCAAAGCTTGAGCGCGGGCATCGACCTCGACCTCGCTTGGGAATTCGCGCCCGAGGACGAGTTCGGCTTTGCCGATCTGGCGCGCGAGTACTTCAGCAACCCGCCCTCGCTGGCCGAACAAACCGCCGCCTTGCTGTGCCTGCACGAAGCACCGCATTACTTCCGCCGCGCCGGCAAAGGGCGCTACAAAAAAGCGCCCGCCGACATCATTCGCCAAGCCCTGGCCGCCATCGAGAAGAAAAAGCAGATCCAGGCCGAGATCGATGCTTGGGCACTGGCCCTGGGTCGGGGCGAATGTCCGCAGCCGATCCGCGAACAACTCTTCAAGATCTTGTTCAAGCCGGACAAGAACGCGCCCGAATACAAAGCCGTGGTCGAAGCCGCCCGCGCCACGCAGACCGCGCCCCTGACCTTGTTGCAACGCGCCGGTGCCATCGCCTCGCCCTACCAATTCCATTGGCAGCGCTTTTTGTTCGAGCACTTCCCCAAGGGCACGGACTTCCCCGCGCTGCCGGCACCCGCCATCACCGACGACTTGCCGCTGGCGGCGGTGCGGGCCTACTCCATCGACGACTCGCACACGACCGAGATCGACGACGCGCTGTCGGTGCAAGGTCTGGGCACGGGCGTGGTCACGCTGGGCATCCACATCGCCGCGCCCGCGCTCGCGCTGCGCCCGGGTGACGCCATCGACCAACTCGGGCGTCAGCGCCTGTCCACTGTCTACATGCCAGGCTACAAGATCACCATGCTGCCCGACGAGGTGGTGCAGACCTACACCTTGCAAGCTGGGCGTGACTGCCCCGCCGTGTCGCTGTACGCCACCTTCGACGAGGCCACGCTGACGCTGCAATCGACCGAGACGCGCATCGAGCGCGTGCCCATCGCCGCCAACCTGCGCCACGATCAGCTCGACGCGGTGGTGACCGAAGCCTGGCTGCTCGGCCCCGCCCCCGCCACGGAAAACGACCCCGCGCTGCCGGCCATGCCGCACGCCGAACTGGCGTTCCTGTTTCGCCTGGCGCGCCAGTTGAAAGCGCAGCGCGAACAGGTGCGTGGCAAACCCGAAACCTTCAACCGCCCCGACTACAGCTTCCGCCTGCTCGACACGCAACAGCAAACCCTGCAAGGCCTGCCCAGCGGCGAAGAGACCGTGGTGATCGACGAGCGCCGTCGCGGCGCACCGCTGGACCTGATGGTGGCCGAGGCCATGATCCTGGCCAACAGCACCTGGGGCCAGTGGCTGGCCAGCCTGGGCGTGCCCGCCATTTACCGCAGCCAAGCCAGTCTGGCGCCCGGCGTCAAGGTGCGCATGGGCACCAAGGCCTTGCCGCACGCGGGCATCGGCGTGCCCAGCTATGCCTGGAGCACCTCGCCGCTGCGCCGCTACACCGACTTGGTCAACCAGTGGCAAATCATCGCTGGCGTGCGCCACGGCACCACCGCCGCGCTGGCCGCGCCATTCAAGCCCAAGGACGCCGAACTGTTCGCCATCATCTCGGCCTTTGACGGTGCCTACACCGCCTACAACGCGCACCAGGCAGCGATGGAACGCTACTGGACCTTGCAGCACCTGCGACAAGCGCCGATCAGCGAACTCAGCGCCACGATCTTCAAGACCTTCCCGAACCAGCCGCCACTGGCCCGCGCCGACACGTTGCCGCTGGTGTTTGCCTTGCCCGGGGCCCAGGATGTGCCGCGTGGCACACAGGTGCAGGTGCGCCTGAGCGGCATCGACCTCATCGGACTCGATGTGCATGCGCAACTGCTGTCGGTGCTGCACGCCGCCGAGACCCATCGCGATGACGAGGCAGAGGGCGACGACGACACCGACGCCGCCGGTCCCATCGCCATCGCGGTCGATGTCAACGAGGGCGACGCCACCCCATGATGCGCTGGCTGCGTCACGCCTCGTCGTGGCTGACGCCGCTCAGCCCGCTGGAGTCGGCCTTGCTGATCTCGTTGACGCTGCACGCTGCGGCACTGAGCATTCGCCTGCAGCCGCCCGCGCCCATCGACCGCCTGCTCCAAGACGCGCCGCTGGAGGTGGTGCTGCTCAACACCCGCCAGCGCGCCAAGACAGCGTCCGAACGCCCGCAAGCACTGGCACAGACCACGCTCGCCGGTGGCGGCGCACTCGCGCAGGGACGCGCCAGCTCGCCCCTGCCCAGCACCGACCTGAGCCACCTGGGCGAAGGTGCCGATCCGCTGCCGCGCCGCCTGCAAACCTTGCAGCAGGAGCAGGCCCTGCTGCTGGCCGACGTCAAGCGAGCCATCGCACAAATGCCGCCGCCGCAGGATGCACCCAACCCGCAAGCGCGCGCGCAACAGGAACAGAAGATGCGGCGCATGCTCAAGCTGCTGGCCGAGATTGAGCAGCGCATCCAGCAAGAAAACGCGCGCCCCCGCAAACACTACGTCAGTCCGGCCACGCGCGAAGTGCCCTACGCGCTCTATTACGATGCGCTCAAGCGCCGGATCGAAGCCCATGGCACCCGCCACTTTCCCGAGCGCCAGGGTCAAAAACTCTACGGCGAACTCACCATGGTCATCACCGTCAACAGCGAAGGGCGCGTGCTCACCACCGAGGTGGTGCAAGGCTCGGGCGTGGCCGATCTGGATCGGCGAGCGCAGGCCATCGCCACCGCCGCCGGACCGTTTGGTCGCTTCACCCAGCCCATGCGCGAGCAAGCCGACCAACTGGCCATCGTCTCGCGCTTTGTGTTCAGCCGCGACAACGCCTTGCACGCGCTGGGCCAGGAAGGGGCCCGCTGACATGACGCAACGGGCCTGGCTGCGCTGGATCGGGTTGCTGCTTGCAGCCGTGTTGCTGCTGCAAGTGTTTTTTCTGCTGCGCATCGCGCTCATGGT
>Ga0255166_1000072_pt1 | contig 59371 bp, 76 predicted proteins | sample Atl_Cont_RepC_8d_FD_186013 | JGI IMG/M metagenome (GOLD analysis project Ga0255166, IMG submission 186013) | Freshwater microbial communities from Altamaha River, Georgia, United States - Atl_Cont_RepC_8d | ecosystem: Environmental > Aquatic > Freshwater > River | place: USA: Georgia | collected...
TAAAATGTCAACATCTATGAGGAATTTGCCTACATATAGTAGGCAAATGTTTCACTATGGGACATTCATCTCGGGAATGAATTCCCGAGGATTCTGTTTTTATGTCCTAAAACTTGAAGTCTTTCCTCAAATCCTTCAGGTAGTGGATAAATTGAAGAGGCTTCGTTGTTTAACCAAGTGTTTTCAATTTTTGATTTTTCGATAAGTGCCTTTAAAGTTTCTTCGACTTGTTCAGGTATTTCCCGATTGATTATATCGCAATCAGTTTTTCTATCAATTTTGATATTATTTAAAATTAAAGCACTAGCTCCAATAACTGTAATTTCCCAAAAAATATGCCTTTTTCTTAATTCTTCATCGATATATTTCAATTTTTCCATAACATATTCATTCATATCTATTAAATAGAGGAAAACTGTTCTGTTTTCAAACTTTGTATCATTTTGAAACATTAAAAAAAACAGTATTGATCTATAGGAGAATTTAATGAAAAATCTAGTTTTTGTATTTTTGCTACTTCTATTATTGGTCGTTGAAAATAACTTTCCTAATTTATCAAATATAAATGAAAAATCAAGACAACCATCTACAACTGTTAGCGAAGAGAAAAAGCCCTTTAGTGAGTTTGCGGAAAAAACTGGATATAGGTTTGTCTACACTTATAAAAATGTAAAATATGAGGTTTTAAAAGAAAACATGGACTCTGTTTCAGCTTTTAAAAGCGCTTCAAAAGATTGCTTCTCTTATTTTACAAAAGATCGCTATATAAATGAAGAAACGGGTCTTTCAATTATTGATTCGTGTGCGAATCCTCGGTCTCGTTAATTTCAAGATTAGGATCTTCAAAGCTATGCTCACAGCCTTCTTTTGTTATTTTAAAAGAATAAATTTTTTCAAATTTGTCGTCAAATTTTGATGAATTAAATGAAATCGTTGGTTTTCCAACTGTATTGTAAAGTTCAGGATAGTAGTGATTTGGAAGAAGGTTGTTGACAAATTCTCTTTTTAAGCAAAAAAAGCTATTACAAGGACCACTCTTATAATAATCATAAACATGATAAGGATTCATTAAGCTCTCAGGGAATAGAATAGGTTCAGTTGTACTTGTTCCGTCTTGATTCCAAACAATTGTCTTCAACAACCCATTTAAAAGGTCTGATTGAACACTTAAATGATCCCTGTAGAGTAAACAATGGCTTAATTCATGATCAAATAAAACTTGTTTGTCAACTTCTGAAAAATTAGGGCTATTCCAATATCTAGGGTTTATCGCAATAACACCCCTTTGCTCATCGACTCGACAGATTCCAAGTGTTGATTCATTATTATCAAAATAAGAACCATCATTGAATGTATATCCAAGATCTATTTTAGCAAAATAAGAAGGATTAGAATTGTAGAGAATCGAGTTTTGATAAAATTTGTCAATGTAGGGCTTAAATGTTTGGTCTTTAACTGAAGAATCTAATTTACTGATCTTTGGTAGTGAACATCCAACTAAAAAAAATATAGATAAAAAACTTAAAAATTTCATAAAACCTCTTAACCCAGTATCGGACATTAAAAATAAAACTTTAATCTTTTTTTGTATCAATTAGAGATTTTTTATTAAAAATTAAAAAATTGAATTTCAATGTTTAAAAATTCTTCAATCTTTTTTATTTCAACTTTAAATCGATTCACTGATTGACGATCCATTAAATTAACATCTTTTAATAAAACATGAAAATCATTTAAATCTTCACTAAGATCTTTTATATTTTCGATTGGACAAAAAATTCGATCCTCAAAATGATTTAAACAATATCTTTCTTCGAGGTGAACATAAATCGCGTTAATTTTACCACTTCTTGTCATAATCTCAATATGGCTCGCTTCAATTAGGTAAGATTTTTCATTTTTTTTATTAAAATTTTTACTTAACCAATTTAAAAATTCTTTTTCAAATAAAACGTTTTCAATCTCTTTAAAAGATTCATTTATTGAAAGAAGTCGATTATCTGTTAATTTATTTATCATTCGACATTTCCTCCAATAGATGGGAGTGATGTTCACAGCCTTCTTCTCCTAATTGAAAAGTTTGTGAAGATTCTGATAAAACTTTACTAAATGCAGATATGTTTCCTTTTCCAAATAATTTAGGTAAATAATAAGAATCCATCTTTTCCGCTAACCAATCCATTTCATTCCAAGAAAAAAAGATACCTAAGTGAATCGAAGTCATTATACTTGTCGGAATAGATCTAACCCGAGAACCTCCAGAAGAGTCTTGGACCGTTGTTGTCATTTTTGAATCGTCATGAACAAGTCCTAATAAACAATGACCAAGTTCATGATCAAAAACGATTTGTTTATCAAGTTCTGTAAAATTGATGTTTTTCCAATAGTTAGGATTAACTCGAATAACTCCTTTTTTATCTTCAATTTTACAAATAGCTATAGTTGTTGAGTTGTTATCAAAAAAAGATCCATCATTAAAGTCGTATCCAAGCTCTATTTGAAGAAAAGAAGAAGAACTAACTTTGTTTTGACTTGCTTTAACATAGAATTGATCAATGTAGGGTTTAAGAGTCGTATTTTTAATAGAAACGTCTAAATTCGAAACTTTAGGCTTCGCACATCCAATTAAAAACAGTGATAAAACAAATATAACCCTCATAAAGGACTTATCGGATCAAGATTTAAGAACTTTAATCTTTTTTTTGATTTTTTAAATAAAAAAAGATATTTAATAGATATGAAAACTTTTTTAATTGCATTATCATTATTTTTTGTATCAAGTTGCGACTTATTGAAAAGAAACCCAAGCGGGGAAAGAACAATTGTTGGTTCATTTACCTATTTTGATTATTACGTTTTAAATGATCCGAAATGTGGCGAAAAGTGCTTAAACGGAGAAATGATCGTTTACCGTCTCAAAACAGAACGAGCCTTTCTTGTTGAAATTCCTGTTAAAACAATGGTTAAAACCTTTTTTGATAAAAAAAGACCGATTCCTTTCTCTGGAGAGTTTAAAGGAGAAGTTATTTATGACTCTTTAAACCGTGTAGATTCATTAAAAATAGAGTCATTCAATGACGAAGGTATGTTTATAGAAGTAAAAGCTAAAGACGTCAATTAGAACGGATTATAACCATAGTTAATAAATATCTGTTCATCTTTTTTAATATCTTTTTTAGCAAAATAAATGATTTTATTTTTTTTAATAACAAATAAAGCATTTGCGTCTTCACTATGATTAAAGAAAGATCCTTCTCCAACCGCTAGAGCGACCTGATTTTTTCCAAAAGTATATTCATATACATATTTTTTAAGTTTTGTTTTAGAGATTAGATTTGTTTCTCTTTTATCAAAAATAATAATTGGAGTTTCTCCTATTTTCATTTTTTTCTTGATATTTTTAGTCGCAACAATATGGTTTCCAAATTTTTTGTTGTTTTTTACTTTAATCATGAAAATAAATACCGTGTATCAAAATGAAACAGATCTAATTATTTTCAAAATTTTGATTTTCTTTATTTAAAGGATTATTTTTATTAAAAAACTTATTTTTAATGAAAGGGATTAGCAGAAGAATTTCTCCTGCAGGTATGATTATAGCAAGTGCGACTAACCATCCATGTTTTTTAAAAAAAGTTTTTGCTTTATCCATAAAAGAGTCATATCTGGTTTATTTGAAAAAACTAAAAAAAAAGAACAAATCTCAAATCGAGTCAATCTTTTATCTATGAATAAAGATCATTTTTTGGTATATTTACATTATGGAAACAAAAAAACAAATATCAGTCAAACTAAGTGAACTTAGACCAGAAATAGCTGGAGAGTTGCTTAAAAATATAACATTTCAAGATAAGCAAACAGTTATGGGAAATGAAGTTGTATCACTTATTCCAGCATTTGATCATTTCGATTTAAAAGAAGGATTTGGACTTTGTTTAGATCAATCGATTCGCGCTCAATTTTTTTATTATTTTGGAAGTGGCGATTTCAAAATTTATGAAAGAGATGGAATTTATGTCTCTTGGTTTAGAATTGAAGACGCCTTTACTTTAATTTTTTACATAAAAGAAGACGATCTTGTTTTATGGCAGAGCAATACAGCTCGAGGGAAGAATTGGAAATTTTCCGATGGTAAGTTAGGACTGTCAGTCGTCAATGGCTAAAATAAAAAAAGATCAAAAAGATGAAGAACTTATCGATGCCAATCGCTTATTCTACATGAAAGAAAAAGCTCTTAAAGTACATTTGTTTATGTTAGAAGAATTAGATAGCGTTCTTGAGCAAAACTCTCCACAAGTCGAACATACTCGATGGGTTATTATGGAAAACATTAAAACAATAAACGAAGGTTATTTGAATGTTTTAAGAATTATACAAAAGCATGGAACCTTAAAAATGAGTGAGATAAAAAAAATTGCCCGTTTCGATTTTTAAAGAAAAAAAGGGGGTTAAATCCCCTTTTTATTTGATTTCAATAACTTTAGTTTGTTTTTCAGTTTTTTGAACAGTTAACGTCAACACTCCCATATCAAGCTTCGCATCTATGCTATTTGGGTCAACTAAATCGGGTAAATATAAAAACTCTTCAACTTTTACCGAAAATTGAGTTCCATTTTTTGATTTTTTCTCTCTTTTCGCAGAAATCCTAACTCCTCCTTCCTCTAAAGAGATCTTAACGTCTTCTCTTTTAATTCCTGGAATATCCAGAGTTGTTTCAAATGATTTCTCTGTTTCAATCCACGGACTTGATAATTGGTTTAAATTTGACAAAATCGACAAGTCCTCGAAATCATTAAAAAATTTTGGTCTTAAAATTAAATTTCTCATAAAATTCCTCCTAATTAAACAGTGTTTTCGCTTATTAAAAAGTCAAGATTAAAATTTATTTTTTTATAAGTCATTGATTTCTCTCAAAAAAAAGAAGAAAAAATAAAGCTTTACCTATTTAAAACTAGAGGTGTATATGAATCCAGAAATTTTAAAAATTGTTCAAAACGTTTGGCAAAATTTAATTGCGACAGAAGATATTGTCTCTTCAGAGAAAAGAATCAGATTATCAAATCATTTCTTTAACAAGTTTGACATCGTTCAAGCTCCGGTTAGTTCTCTTCTTTTAGGTGTTGTAGATAGAGCTATAGTTGAATCTTTACGAGAAGAATCTTCAGATCTTTTATCCAGTGGAGAAGTTAATTTTTCAAATTTTAATGAAGAGAGTAAACTTTTAAGTGATTCTTTTAAAGATCTGTCTTATATATTAGTTGAGATCAATTCTGAAACTAAAAAATCTTTAGTTGATATTTCAAACGTTAATGAAAAAATAGATTCTTTTTCTTTAAAAATAAAAGAAATGGTTGAATCTGATTTTAAAGTGATTGATTTGAGTCGATATGATTTTGAAAGCTTGCAGAAAAGAGCAAATTATTTAAAAAACGAAATTGGAACTTCCAATTTTAAACCGATGTTTTTTGAAGTTATAGATAATTTAAGTGAAGTCGTTAATTTGGCTCAATCCGATAAAAAAGAAGTTGATTTATTTTTTGAATCTTTAAATGGAAAGCTTTTAAGAATTTCAAAAGATTGTGAAGAAATATCTCAAAATGTTCAATTTTAAATAGAATAACTTCCACCAAAAGATATTTGAATTTTACAAAAGTTAGCGTAAAGTTCAATATCTCTTTTAAGATTTTTTTCTGCTTTTGTAAAAATTTCAATTTCAAAACCAGCCCCGTTTAACTTAAAAGGGGAAACAACTTCTCCATGATATTTTTCAACTAAATCTTTAATTTTAGTTTCAAAAATTAAATCTTTTTGTCCATAATAGCTCAAAATTAGATTAGACATAAACAACCCTCTTATTATTAAATAGAAAAAAATTTAAAAATGTCTATATTTTTATAGAAAAATCTCAAAATGAAGCGTATTTAAAATAATTCTTTATTTTTATAAAATTTTGTGAAAAAATAGATATATGAAGATTTTTATAGCTTTTCTATTATTATTTATCATTTCTTGTGCAGAACAAGGTCTTCAAGCTGTTGATCAAAAAAAATTACCAAGAACAGCTATGGATACAGAAATGATTTTTTCAAATCTAGCTCAAATCGGAGCCTCGACAGACCTGTATTCAGCTTATTACTTTGATAATAGATACACAGTTGTCATTTATCCAACGATTGAAGATTTTGACTATACGCCAACAACTGGAGATGTTATTTATTTGTTGTGGAACAATACAACGGCTTGTACTTGGACTTTTGATGGAACAAGTTTTGTAACTACTGGCTTTTGTATGGATAAGATTATTGTAAGGAAGTTAGATTGGTTATCTTTTTCAGGTATTCCAAAGCAGAAAAGTGTTAAAATGACGATCTGTTTTTAAAATCCAGCCAATCTCTTAATAATGAAAGTCGTTGTTTTGCGTAAACGTTTTTAGAGTGAACCTGATAGTTGAAATCTTTTGGAATAATTCCGTTTTTTTGATCTTCGTCAATCAACCATTTAACAAGTTCAGTCGTGTCTCGAACCGATCCATTTTGATCAATTCCTAGATCATGATCAAAACTTATAAACTGTGGACATCCTTTTTCTAAAATTAAACTAATCGCTTCTTCAACGCTTTTAGCCCCAATATATTCTCTCGAAGGGTCAATTATTTTAGGATCTCGAATCGCAATTCCAGTATCTTCATTGATTTCATCGATTTGATCATCTATAAATAAGTTCCAATTTAAAGATTTAGATTTATCACTCATTTCTTTAAAATAGCATATATTTTTTTAAAGTCAATCTAAAAATGTATCGTTTCGAGAATTTTTAAAATAAAACTAAAGTTTTTTCACAAAGTATCCGATAATGTAGTTATGGTTCAATATCAAATCTTAGAAAATAAAATTATAGTTTTTCTCAATGGTCAACTTTTCTCTATTCCAAAAGAAGATGCTCGTTTTGATTCTATAAAAAACAAACTACCAAATGTTTCTATTAAAGATTTTGTTCAAGACACTTTACCAGAAGGTTTTTCATATAAAAACAATTCCCTGTATTTTCACAAGTTTCAAATTCCAGAATCTATAGAAAAATTCTTTAAAAATGAAAATTCAATAAAACCTTATCTAAATTTATTTTTAAACGCATATACTCGTTTAACTAAAGAAGAAATGATTCTTTTAATTAAAGATTTGGATTCAAAAAAAATAATTCCACTTATTGAAGACGCATCGCTTTGTTTTACACATGAATTAAAGTACGATATATCTCAATTCTCACAATCTACAAAAATAAAAAAACCAATAACTGATCTTTTAAATAGAAAAGACTTATTTCAAGAAAATCCTTACTCTAAAAAAGAACTTATGAAAGCTATTAAGGATTTTTGTGAAAGAATAAATAGTTATGACGTTTTAGAGTTTGTCTTAAAAATAACAAGCTGGACAACTTTAGATGAAAGAGTTGGTTTTTTAAGAAAAGATTTTGAGTTTTTTAATCATCCCGAAATGCGTCAACCTCTTGAAAATTTATTAAAAGATTTTGCGTATAAAGAAGGAAAGTTTCAATTTAAAAGAGCTGAAAATCTTTTAAGTTTCACTGGATTACTAGATTTAGTAGCAAAGCACCATGAATGTAAATTAAGTAAAGTTGAATTTAACTACGAAAATCTTTCATTACCTGAGCTTTGTGGAATTGTTAATAAAGAATATGAAAAATTAGGTAATAATTTCACTTTAGGAGTTGAATACAATTTTCCTGAAATTTCAGCAATCAATGGTAAAACTTTTAAAATCAATAATGAAAATTATAGAATCGAAATTCCTCAATTTAGTAAAGATTTAGTCGTCTATGGGTCAATTTTATCTAATTGCGTAGGAAATGGTAGTTATTTTTCAAAATCAAGAGTCGGTCATAGTTTTATTTTAGGTTTGTATCGAAACGAATCGCTTTTTGCGAGTATTCAAGTTGATCGTAAATTTAAAATCATTCAATTCGAGTCAAAAACAGGTTATAAAATACAACATAAAAGTGGTGATCCAATTTTAGACAAAGTTCAAGATTTAATTGAAGAAATTGTTGAAAAATTATAAAATAAATTAAAGTTATAAAAAATACTTTCCGATAAGTCCACTAAGAGGTTTATTTATGAAAATTGAATTAAAACAAAACAATTCTGAAGTTTTAACAAACATTTCTGGTAAAAAGGTTAATTTCAAGATTAGCTCAAATACGGCTAAACTTTTCTATATGCTTAGAGATGGTTTTTATTCAAAAAAAATACAAACAATGGTTCAAGAATATATCTCAAATGCTCAAGACGCTCACATTATGGCAAAAAGCAATGAACCGATTAGAATTGTTCTACCAACCGAATCTAATCCTTCGTTGATTATTGAAGATTTTGGTGTAGGAATGAATGAAGAAGAACTAATCCGTTTTTCATCATACCTTGACAGCTCTAAAGATAATCAGGACGATCCTATTGGTGGTTTTGGGATTGGTGGAAAAATCGGATTTGCCTACACTGATAGTTTTGTTGTAGTTTCTAGAAAAGATGGATATGAGCGAAGCTTTTTTGCTAATAGGGAAGAAACAACTGAAGGGACTAGCTATATTAGTGAAGGTGTTAAAACTGACCTTCCCAATGGAACACAAATTATTATTCCAATTAAACTTCAAGACTTTGAAGAAGTTAAAAGGTCTGTGTTAAGAATTGCTATTTTTCTAAAACCAACTCCTTTAATTGTTAACAATACTTATTTACATGACGAAATTAAAAATTTAACAAGTCATGTTTTAGTTGAAGGGACTTCTTATAAAGTTATTGAATCAAATTTTGACAATTATAAATTTATCACTAAAAATTTATATGGAAATGATAAAAATGACCAAGTTATTTTAACAATAAGCGGGATTCATTATGAAATTTCTGAAAAAATGAAAACGGATCTAACGAAAAAATTAAGTGAAAAGAATTTAGATTCAATGTCTAGAATTTTAACAACTGAACTTTTAACTTATAAGCCAAGTTATTACTCAAATGAACAAAAAAAACTTGCTTTTATCTGGATTCAACTAAAAGCTAAAGATTTAAAAGTCGCAGGAACTAGAGAAGCGATTGTTGATGACGAGGCTAATTTTAATCTTTTATTAGAAAAATTAGTTGAAATTGGAACTGATCTTGAAAATCAATTAAGGGAAAAAGTTGAAAAATCAAAAAATTTAAACGAAACTTTAAATTGGCTAAGTGATTTAACTTTAAAACAAAACTTGCCATTAAATAACTACTTTGATTCAATCAACCATTTAGGTGAAAAACTTAATTTTAACAACTATACTGTTTATTTAGAAAAAACAGCGAATGTTTTTGAATTAAACCTAAATACAAATAGTAAATACTCAAATTCTAATAAAATTACAAATATACCAATTTTTAATAGAAATGCGAAATGTTTCTTTGCTGATTTAAAGCCAGAAACGTCTTGGAGATCAGCTCGTTTAACAATAAAGAATAAAACTAATATAAAAGAAAATTCAATTCAATTATCATCTTTGTCTGAAAAAGATTTCGCCGATATTAAGAGAATAATGCCAGAAGCTCACTTGTTTACTTTTCCTGTAGCTAATAAAAGAATCAATAAAGATTCAATTAAAGTTTTTAGAGTTGATCTTTGTCATAACACTTTCTCTGACAACGCAGACCCTTCTTTTGTAAAAAATGAAGTTCAATTATCAGTAAAAGATTTAGAAGGAAAATGCTGTGTTGTTTCGGAAGATTTTAAAAAAATCGTTAAAAACTTTAAATCTGGAGATAATTTAGTTTTTAAAAACAATGAAAATTTAGAAATATTCCTTGTTAGTAAAAACTTATTTTCTTTAATTAAAAAACCAATAACTATCGAAAAGCTTCTTTTAAATAATATAAATAAAAATGAAGTTAAAAACGTAGCGACTCAAATTTTAGCAAATGACTATAGATATTTTGAAGTTTCTGATTTTTTACTTTATTTCAATAAAAACATCCCTTCTTCACATTTGCTTAATTCAAAATATTTACTAAAAGAAGGAAAAATTAGTTGGAACAATCGTAAAATCTTTTCAGGATTTGTTAAGGAAGCTTTTAGAGAATTATTTAAAGAAGAAGTTAAAGAATTAAGTAGCTATGCTAAAAAAATGTTAAACAAAGCTTCTTTCCTAGATCATGTCGATTTTAGCTCTTTAAGCAAAAATGAAATTGATCAGCTTTGGAATTTAATTCAAAAATAAGATTTTATCTTAGAAAAGTCTCTTTTTTTTATCGAAACGAGTCATTTCTCTTTTCAAATGACTCATTTAATGATAAACTAAGAGAATAAGGTTTTTAATGAATATATTTTTAAGTAAAACTAAAATAAAACAAAATCATCAATGCGAAAAACAGCTATGGCTAGAATTAACAAATCCGAAGCTTGGAAAATTTGATGATTCAACTAAATCCGTTTTTGATCAAGGTCGAAAAGTTGAATCGTTGATGCATGATTATTTTAAAAGCAAATTTAAAATTATTCGAGAAGTTAAATCGTTTAAAAATAAAGATAAAATTGAAGAAACTAAGAAGTATTTAAACGAAGGTGCTGAAGTCATTTTTGAAGCTTCTTTCCTTTATCAAGGGACTATTATTCAGTTCGATGCTTTAGTTAAAAAAGACAATGGATCTTTTTTCGCAGTTGAGGTTAAATCAAGCACTTCACAAAAACCTGATCATGTCATAGATATGACAATTCAATACTGGGTAGCCAGTGCTGAAATAAAACTAGAAGAATACTATCTTTACTTTGTAAATAAAAAGTCAAAATCATTAAATCCTGAAGAGTATTTTGAAAAAATAAATTTAATTAAAGATTTAATTGAAAATAAAAACTTATTTGATCAAATGCTCAATTCTTCTATTAAAACTTCAAATGAAAAATCAGAGCCTCAAAATAAAGTTGGAAAACATTGCTCAGATCCTTATAAGTGTAAATTTTGGGATTATTGCTTTTCAAAAATAAACCAAAGCTATGATTCTCCTTTAAATTTGCCAAATTTTAAAAAAGGATTTGAAGCGATCAATAATGGAATAATTTCGGTATTAAGTGAAGAGTTTATTAAAACTTATCCAGATTATGTTTTAAAATATCCACTTATCATGTCTGCTATTTCGACTAATTCTTTAAAAATAAACCATTCCGCTATTTTAGCTGAACTTTCAAAATTAACCTACCCTCTAGCTTTTTTTGATTTTGAAACTGTTATGTCTGCTTTTCCTATTTTTCCCGAACAAACCCCTTATCAGCAAGTTGTGGTTCAGTTTTCTTCTCATCTATTAACAGAAAAAAACGAATTGACTCATTCCGAATTTTTGTGGGATAAAAAAGAAGATCCTTCAAGAAGTGTAGCAGAAGCGATTGTCCTAAATCTTAAAAATGCGGGATCTATCATTTCATATAACAAAACATTTGAAAAAACGCAAATAGCAAATCTAGCACAAAAATTTCCAGATTTAAAAGAAGATTTAGATAAAATCAATAGTCGATTTTATGATTTATTAGATTTAGTTAAAGCTCACGTTTATCATCCAAGTTTTAAAGGATCTTATTCATTAAAAGAAGTCTCGCCAGCTCTTTTAGGAGAAAAAGGAAACTATTCGGACTCTATTATTAAAAATGGAAATCAAATATCTTCTTATTTTTTACAATACATCAACCTTCGGGGTGAAGAAAAAGAAAAAATTGGAAACTCTCTTAAAAAGTATTGTTTTCACGATACTTTAAACTTATATCTTTTATTTAATTTTTTAAAAGAATACAAAGTTTAAGATTTGTTTCAAAATGAGACGCTAATTTGACTATTATATTGAAAAGCTCTATAATGATTGAATGCGAATAAATCAAATTTTTTCTATCAATTTTCCATTAAATCATGAAAGTTTTTTAAATAAATACTTTCCAAATTTTAATAAAACAAATGTTTCCACATATGATAGGGAAGATATAATCGCTGATTTACAAATAATGAGTGAAGATGAACGATATAAACTATTTAAAATGAGAGATTTTCCTTTTGAAGATTTTATTTTAGATCTGAAATTATCAGTGAAAGAAATAAATGCTTTGTTTTTAACAGATTTCTATAAAATGAACCTTATGGTCAAAAATAGCAACATAGATATTTCTGAATATGTCAATTTTTTAAATAATTTAAAAAAAGAGGAAAGGCTTTCAATTATTAGAATGAATTTTTGTTTTCTTCAATTTATCAATAATCCAACGGACGAAGAAATTAAAGCTTCTTTAGAAAAAGATGAGTTCAGCTTTTCTTTTATCAAGGGTAATGAAAAATTTGTTGATTTTGCTTTAGACAACGGAACAACTGGAGATATTTTAAGAGATGTGTCAAATCAAACCGTTGATATGTGTTTAAAGTGTTTAACAAGAACTAGAAGGTCTTTTCATTATGTGCGGATTGTTCCAAATCCCAATTATGAAACGACTCTTAAAAATCTAAAAGAGAAAAAAGCTATTTTAGAGGCTCTTAAATGACGAATAAAGAACTTAAAAAATTATTTGAAGAAAATTTAAATAAAGACGGTTATTATTTTTCTGAATGGATCGAACTTGGGGTTTGCACAAAAGAAGAAAAGGATCTGTTTATAATTTGGTTGAATCAACTAAGTGAAGAAAAAATTTGTCATTATCTTGAAAAAGATTTTACTATTTTATCGGTAATTAAAAATCAAACTGATTCTATGTGTAAAACTTCTATTAAGAAGACTTTTTTAGGGATTCAACATATAAACGTTCAAAATAAAAACATATGTAATTTTATAGTAAAAAAAAATCATCATTGGTTTGAATTTGTTAAAGAGCAAACTGTAGATTTGTGTATTTTAGCTTTAGAGCTTAATAAAAGTTGCTATACATTTGTCAGAATTGTTCCAAATCCCGATTATGAGACAACTCTTAAAAATCTATTAGAGAAAAAAGCTATTTTAGAGGCTTTAAAATGAATAAAGATAAAATAAAAGAAAAATTTGAAAAAATATCTTCTAAATCTTGGCGAAGCTTTAGCGAGTGGGTTATTTGGAAACAGTGTTCTCAAGAAGAAATGAATCTATTTACAAAATGGCTAAACCAACTTAGTGAAGAAGAACTTAGTAGATATATAAAAAAAGATGTATCGATATTATCTGTTATCACAAATCAGACCGATAAAATTTGCAAAACCGCTATTCAAATAAGTCCTATATCAATTGGGTTTGTTAAAGAACAAACAAAAGGATTGTGCGAACTAGCAATTAAAAGGAATGTTTTTTCAATAGTAGAAATTAGGGAACAAACAGTTGATTTGTGTCTTTTAGCACTTAATCTTGATAAAACTGTGTATAAGGGCATAAGAATTGTTCAAAACCCTGATTATAAAACAACCCTTCAAAATCTAAAAGATAAAAAAACTATTCTAGATGCCTTAAAATGATACATTAAAGTTTTTTTAAAAACTTCCGATATGTCTATTATGAAATATTTTTTATTACTTCTATTATCTATCTTCGCAAATGCCAACGAAATTAAAATTGGCATAGTTGATTCAGGTATTGACTTAAAGCATACCTTTTTTGAAGGTGTTCAAATCAATACATATAACACTACAGAATTTCCCCTAGCTCATGATCAATTTCATGGAACTGCAGTTTTAGGATTGTTCCTTGAATCAACAAATTCGAATAGTGTTTACTTTATAAAAAACATAGATTCTTCTCAAAAATTAACCGATAGTGATTTTTTTAAAAAAGATCCATTCTCAGAAGCGATCAATTTTGCGATTAAAAATAATATAAAAATTTTATCATTTTCTCAAATATCAAATAGAAAAAGTGAAAACATGATTAAAACATTTGAAGAAGCGAGAAAAGCAGGAATCTTAATTGTCGCCGCATCGGGAAACACAGGTTTTGATCTTGATCGATTCGAATCAATTGGTTTATCGGATAGAAATTATTTTCCATGTGCGCTCGGATTTGATAACATTATTTGTGTAGGATCGATTGATTCTAAAAAACAAATCTTTTCAAATTATGGATCAAAAATTGTCGATGTGTTTGCGATTGGAGAAGAAGTTTTAGTTTATAAAGAAAACAATCAACTCACCTATGCTTCAGGATCTTCTATGGCCACTCCAAAAATAACAGGTGAGGTTTTTAAGATTTGGTCAAAAAATAAATCCTTAACTTACTTAGAAGTTAAGGAAAAGCTATTTAAATCATTAACTTTTAATCAATCCTTAAAATTTAAATCAAAAACTGGTCGTTTTTTAGCGGATCGATAAGTTTATTTCTGTATCAATCATTTCTTTAGCTTTTTTAAGCATTTTCTTTTCTTCAAATGTTAGTTTTTCTTTGTTTTCAAAAAAACTAACTACATCTAAAAGATCTGTGAATTGAGTTGAGTTCATTTTTTTAGAGAAATGTTTTGAAAGTTGGTTCCAATTGCTAAAACAAGCTTTATAGGGGGTATGGTTTTTCTTTAAATCCATGATTTGATCATAAGATAACAGGGTTCGAAGTTTTCCACTGTTTTCAGGAACTTTAATTTTAGATTTATTTAAAAGCTCAATAACTAGAAAAGAATTTGAACCTATTTTTTCAAAACCTTGAACTTTTCCTATTCCAAAATTTTCACAACAAACATACTCCATCTTTACTGCTCTCCTTTAAGAGAAATTTTGTCTCCAACTTTTATGTTATTTAATTTAAAAAAATCTTTAGGAACTTCAATAGCGTATTTAACGTCTTGATCAGGTTTGTAGTTGGTCATTAGAAAATCAGGTTTTGACTCTTTTTTCATTTCTTGAATTGAAACGATTTCTAAATTTTCACTAACAAAAGCAATATCAAGATCAACAGGTGTATTTTTCATCCAAAAAGCCCACTTTGAAGAAACAGGAAAAGCAAAAATCATTCCATTTTGAATTTGATCCAAAGACATATCCATTAAGCCTTGTGAAAGTTGGCATTTCGATGTGGCTAATTTAAAATCGTAAGGTTTTGAATTGATTCGAATCGAAACGGTTCTAAAATCGACTTTTTCTGGACAATCATTTGACACTTTAAAATCATAAGTGAAAAGATACGTTCCACCAAAAATGGCTAAAATAATAAGGGCTGTTTTTAAGATTTCTTTTTTCATTACTTAAATTTAGCACCAAATCTCAGAAAAAGCAAATTGTCTCATTTTGAATCGTTTCAAATTATTTTTCTTTTTTATAAATAAAAAAGATATTGTTATATCATGGATAATAAATTTTTCAAACATTATATGATCGTGATGCTTTTGGGAACTTTCTGTTATCCAATTTTTAAATTTTTTGTTCACTTCGCATATCCTAATTTTGAACCGATTTATTTTAGAATGCCAACTCTTGTTTTTGGATTGTCATTCTTTATATTAGCTTATTTCAAAGAATCAATCAGAAAAAGAATCGACCTTGCTTTTTTAATTGTTTCTTTTATAACAAATACTGATTATTTGTTTCTTCTCTTGAAGTCGTATCAAACTCCTGCTGAGAATTATTATTTCTTAGGATCATTCATTGTGACGGTTTGTTCATTGATTTCATTTAAAAACAAAAAACATTTTAACGTTTTCTTAGGTTATATATTATTGGTTTACACTATATTTTTTACAAATGGATATTTGTTAAACAATCATAGTTTTGTTAAAAATGATATCAATAATATGATCTTTATTGGACTGATCATTCTTGTCGCTTATCTTCAAACAAGAGTCAACATTGAAACCGACCGAGAGCTTATTGAGACGCAAAGAGACTTATCTCAAAAATCAGCACTTTTAATTGAAAAATCAAAAATGGCCTCATTAGGTGAAATGGCTGGAGGAATTGCTCATGAAATCAATAATCCACTCCAAATTATTTCATCGTCAGCCGAATTGTTGGAAATGAAAAATGGAGAATCAAAAGAAACTCTTCTTATAAAAAATACAGTTTCAAGAATTGAACAAATTGTTGAAAATTTAAAAATCTTTTCTGGAGAATCCGCACTTTCTCAGAATCAAATCTTTGAAGTCAATGACTCAATAAAGGAATCAGTCAGTCTTTGTGTTCAAAAATTTAAAAACCATGGAATCGCAATCGTATTTAATGAAAATGAGTCTTTTAAAGTTTTTGGAGTGAAGTCAGAAATGAAAAGAGTTATTATCAATCTTTTATCGAACAGTTTTGATTCAATCATAAGTTCAAACCCAACCGATAAAAGAATTATCATTGATTTGATTGATCATGAAAATGAAGTTGAAATTAAAATCCACGATACAGGATCTTTAATCACTCAAGAAATTTCGGAAAAAATTTTTCAACCCTTTTTCACAACTAAAAAAGTTGGATCAGGAACAGGGCTTGGTTTAAGCGTCAGCCAAGGTCTTATCAAAAAAATGGGTGGCGAGATTGGTTTTGTGATTGACCCTAAGATCTTTTATGTGAAAATTCCTAAAATTTCAAATCCGTAAAAAAATTGGATTTTAAGGAAAAATAATAACAAAAATAAGAATTTTAAAAATAATTAGTTTAATTTTTCTTAAACCATTTTTTTCATTAAAAATAAGGCTTTTAAACCAAAACGAACAGAATCGTTTTAAAAGGCCCTAGAATCGACGAAAAACTTCAAATCCACACAAAGACTCACATTTGGTCAAAAAAAATCAATGGCGACCCCTTTTTGTTTGTTTTTGAAACATTTTAAACAAAATAAAACACCCATTTTTCCAAAAATCCAAAAAAAAGCTTAATTTATTTTTTTCGCTTCAGGTATGATAAATTACTTATTATTACATTCTACGTTAATTGTATTTCTTTACTATACATCTTTTGAAATACTGAACTAATAACTTGAGATGTATTTATTTATATAAATATATTTGTATATTGTTTATTTATTTTATATACACATCATCTTTAGTAGCGAGAAATCCAAAAATTCATTATATTTAATAAAAATAAGAAAAAATAAAAAATCTAAAAATAATAGTTTAAAAAAAATTGAACTATATCAAAAATAATACTAAAAATAAGAAAAATAATTATATTTAATTGATTCAGAATAAGAAAAATAAGACTTTTCAGATAAAAGAAAATATATAATTTAAGTTATTGAAATCTATTAGGAAAATTGAAATAAACGATTCGTTTCAGAAAAATCAAAAAACTAGTTAGAGAAGATTTTAACATTTTTACTTAAAAATCCATTTAAAAATAGATGAAAAACTTAAATAAAAAATTATTAGATCTACTCATTGAAAAAAAAGACTCTTTAAAAGATGAAGAATTGTCAGAAATTATCGGATCAATTGGTCCAGAGATTTTCGATAATCCTGAAATTTTTCAAGAACCATTTAAAACAATTATCGCTAAAAACATTCCATTCAGTGAAAGATTTATTGAAAAAATTGTTTCAACTCCAGAGCTGATAGAAAATTTTTGGAAAAATGATAATTTTGAAAAAGAAAAAATTGAAGACTTGTCGATTGCTAAAGTTTTGTTTAAAAAAGATCTTTTAAAATTTGAAGATTTAGATTCTTCTTTTTTAAATTATGCGATTAGAGAAAATTTATTCGATGAATCTTTCTATCCATTTCTTGAAAAAATTCCTTTATCAAAAATTGAAATAGACGAAAATCCAATTTCTCTTTTTCTTTTAAAAAAACAAATCGAAAAAGTTGAATCTTTAAGTGTTAAAGAAATGGAAGATTTAGCTGTTGCTTTAAAAACAAACATTGTTGAAATTCTAGACAAAGAATCTGTCATCAAATTTTATTTAAATTATCTTGAAATGGATTTGGATTATTTTGAAATTCGATTATCAAAATCTCGAAACGTTATTCAACCTCTTTTCGATCAACTCTCTCATCAAGCTAAAGAAAAATTTGCTCTTATTTCTATTGTTGGATATAAAGGTTCTTCTTTTATTTCAGAGCAAGACGATTCAAATTTAAAATACATTTTAGAGCGTCTAAATGAATCCTCTCTATTTAAAATTATTTCTAAAATGGGAAGAGATGTTGAACTTTTAGCGACTTGTTTGTTTTTATCAAATAAAGAAATAGAAGCGGAAGATGTGACTGGAGTTTCTCTTTATCGATTCGTTGAAGATATTGATAATTTATATGTTTCTAAAATTATCAATAAAATTTTGAATGTGTATCCTGTTCAAAATTTAAAAAATGAACATTTAAATTATATTTTAGAAAAGTTAGAACAATCCATTGATCAAGATAGTCTCGAAAAATTTCTGTACAGAGTTGAAGACGCTATTTCTTATCACTTCGCTGAAAAAGAAGAAGATATTCATTTTTCAATCGCGCTTAAATTTCCATACTTTAAAAAATATATTAAAACTTCAGTATTAAATAAAAAATTAGATACTCTAAATTTAGAGGAATCTATTCAAGGAATGGCTGAGAGCCGTGGTGAAAATTTTGACAAGTTTTTAGAACACGCCCTTTCTTTTGGAAGAAGTTTTTTAATTTCTAATAAGTCTTGTCTAGACCTTATGGATCAAGAAAAACAATCTTTAATTCTTCAAAGATTAGATGTTGAATGTATTTCAAATTTAGCAAATTTTTCTAAACTATCCTCTGCTCAAATTTTAGAAGAGTTATCAAATCGTGAATTGACTCATTTAAAGGTTTATTGTCTTAATGAATCTTTATTTAAATCAATCATTGAATCAAATATTTCTCAAAATTTGATTTTAGATTTTATCAATTATAATTCAAGACATTTCGATAATTTTAGTGAAGATGTTTTAGATTCTTATTTGAAAAAGATAGAGGTTAGCGCTGATTTTTTTATTAAATCGAATCATTTATTTAAATATCATCTTTTAAGCAGAGAAATTATAGATCCAGAGCTGATACCTCAAATTCTTTCAAAATTAGATTCTGAGATTTTACAAAAACTTATTTTATCTAAAGATATTTATTGGAATAAAATAAGCCCTAGTAGTTTGCCGATGTTTTCTAAATATATCGATGAAGAGTCTGTTTCTTTAAATAAAAAAATACAAATTTTAGATTCTTTAAAAGGCGGATATAAATTTTTTCATTATCAAGAAAAAGAAACTCTTCACTACTATGCTTCTATAAATGCTGATATTGGTGATTTTAAAGGATCTCTTAATTGGTCGAAAGTTGAAGAAGAAGATATTGACTATTGGATTTCAAAAACTGACAATGTTAGAGAACTATTGATGCATTCACGAATTTCGTTAAGTTCTTTTGAAAAACTAATTGAATCGTTAACTTTAGAAGAGGACTTTGTTGTTGATTCTATTTCTAACAATTTATTTTTAATTGAAAAATTGCTGAAATCTAACAAAAAAGAAAATATTGATTTTGCGATTAAAGTTTTAAAGAAAAGAGATCGTCAAATATCTTATGAATTTTCTAAAATGTTATTAACAATTGATTTGATAGATCGTGAAGATTTGTTTTTTGATATAATAGATAAATTAAGTGAGCGAATTCTTCCAACTTTATTTGTTGATCCTTCTTTTGATTTACAAAAATTTTTAAAAAAATGTGAAACTGCCAAAGATGTTCAGAAAATTTTAGACATAGTTGAAAGAAATAATCAAGTCCAAAGAAAAATTGTTCGCTTATTAAAAAATGATGGAAAGCAATATCTTCTTCCAGAAGAATTTATAACAACTTTTGAATTGCTAGAGCCAAATAGAGATTTCAATTTTTATCAAACTTCTGATAATGTCCATCTGTTTTCTAAAGAAATGTTTCAATTGTTTGAAAAAAATGTCAATGAGTCCGACATTTCAAACATTTCTGATATTTCTGAAAGCGTTCTTTTAAAAGTTGATTTAAGATTTGAAATTTTACAAAAAGTTTTAATCAATGTTTTGTCGAATGAATTAGGTCTATTAAAAGAAGCTATAGAAAATTCGGTTAATTCTGAAAAAATAAAATCGATTCTATGCGATGAGTCTGTCGTTAAAAAGATTTGTGAAAAATCAAAATCCGAAGAAATAGTTTATATTTTGTATGATCTTGTTGAGAATAAAAAAATATTTAAAAACTTGATAGATAAAATAGAAATTGATACAGATTTTATTGATAAAGTTAAATCTGGAGATTTGTTGTTTAAAGAGTCTTTTCTTAAAAGATGGAGAGATTGTAAAAATCTTTACGGAAGTGATTATAAAGAACTTCCATTGAGTCTTTTAAAAGAAATCGCTTTAACTATTGAATTTAGTGAAGTTTCAAAAGATAATTGCGAATTTGAAAAAAATGGAGCTGTTTTTAAATTAGGTAAAAATGATTTAAAAATTGTAGAAATAAAATTTGATAAAACAACTCAAAAATATAAAGCAACTTACTCGTTAAGAAAAGAATTAAATAGACCAGTTGTTGATCTTTTAAAAGAAGTGAAAGAAAAATTTCCTTTAAAGATTTTAGGAAAAATCGATTTAGAAGGTGAATTTGAACCTAAAGATGATACTTTTAAAAGTTTAAAATTTAATCTTGATGAAGAAGATAGAAACTATTTGAAAGAAATGAAAGATTTAGGCGTGGAAAGTGGAGAGATTAAAGCGGAAGCGATTAGAATGAGAGATCTGTCTTACCAAGTTATCCCTCTTTTTGAAAAGTTAGTTGACATTGATCCTCAAGCGATAAATCATTTAGTTAAAGATAAAACATTTAGTATTGAAGAAAAACTTAATAAAATTTTAAAAGTAGACTCTGAACGTCAATTTGGTTTTGAACTCGAACTTGGCGTTATTGGAAGTGATCGAGAATCTGTTTCGACTTATTTAAGAAAAAAAGGATTTAAAACAAACCTATCATATTCTTATGGTAAATCTGAAGGTTTTAAATGGGACTTTAAAACTGACGGATCTTTAGAAACTTCCGCTTTAGAAACATACAATGACGAAACTGACAACTATGAGGAAGATGGTGATGCTTTTGAAATAGCTTCTCCTATTTTAAAAGGAAAAGAAGGTATTTTAGAGGCTCAAAAATTTTTAAAAGAATTATTTAATCGTTTTGATGCAATATCAGGTGAAGACGTTAACGGAGGTCTTCATGTTCACCACGATATTAACGATTTTAAAGATTTAACAGATATTTTAAGTGATTCAATTAAAGAATATATTCCTTTTCAAAACACTCTCTACGATTTAGTTGAAGGTTGGAGAAATTCAAGCCCTTACTGTGAAAAAGTTAATTCTTCAACTTTAGATGTTGGGAGATTTCATGGAGGAGCTTCTGGAGTTATTATTACTAGTTTTGGAACTTTAGAGTTTAGAATGAAAGAGGGCGTGGTTAATGAAAAGGAAATTATTCGTTGGATTATTTTTACTCAAAAAATCGTTGAAGCGATGTATTGGAAATTGAAAAAAGACGCTAAAAAGATTCAAAAGTCTATCGATCAAGTTAATGAGGCTTCTTTATTTATGATTTTAGAAAATCAAAACTTTAGAGGCGAATTGAATAGATCTGAAAAACTTAGAAAAATAAAAAATGCTAGAAAATTAGTCGGGCTACAAAATGCCTTATCTAAAGGAATATAAAATGATCAATTATGAAACTTTAAATGAACAGATTAAAGATTTTTCTTCAAAAAATTCTAAAGAAAAATACGTTTTATCTTTTAAGATTTACAAAATGCTGGCTCAATTCGATCCTGGAAAAGTTATTGAAATTTTGACAAAAACTTCTATTCTTCAAATTTTTGATAGAGCCAAATCAATTGTTGAAATGGAAATTAAAGAAGGTATGATACTTTTCCCAGAAGCTCAATTTGGAAGAATGACTCTTTTATTTAAGGATGACAAAAAAGATTTATCTGATTCTTTTTTTGATATTGAAAAATTAGCTTTAAAATTAGGAAAAGATACTCTTTCTCAAATTTTAATTATTGGGTTTTTTATGAATGAATCAAGAATGAACATTATTCAAGCATATCATCTTTTAGAAGTGATTGAGTTATGATTTATGTCGCTGTTTATGGAACTTTAAAGAAAGGTTTTAGAAATCATCACTTCTTATCAAATCAGAATAGCCATTTTTTAAGAAAAGATCATACAGGTCAAGGTTATGCTTTATTTGTAGAAGATTTACCATTTTTATCGAAAAGAGAAGACGGCAAAGGTTGTGAAATCGAGATTTATCAAATCGATGATCAAACTTTAGAGTCCTTAGATTATTTAGAGGGACATCCTGACTTTTATAGAAGACAAGTTTTAAAAATGGAAAATGGATTTCCTATTTGGATCTATGTTTCAAACGTATATGATTTTTCAAAAGTTCCAATTGAGGCTTCAATTGATTCTTATCAAGAGTAAGAGATTCTTGTCTCATTTTGAGATTTTTTTATATTTTATTTCTTTAGGGTCTTGTTTATTGAATAAAATAGCAGTTGATTTAAAGTTGAATTTTTTTAAACAATCTAAACTTTCAGAATCTTTAAAGAATAGTTCGTAAAGCCAATCGTTTTCAAAATTTTTAAAAAAGATTTCTTCTTTTTCTGGGCAAGATAAATCTTTGGAAGCATTTCTTGACCATTCAGTGAAAATTTCTAATGTAATCAAAGGAATATCGTAAGAAATAATCAAACTAGCACCTCTTCCAATTATGAAAAGATATTCGATCATACCTTTTTGATTCTAAAATCTCGCTTATTCTTTTAAAAGCTTCTATTGCTATTTCTTTATTTATTTACACAAAGCGCCTCTTTTTTTAAATAGCAATTTTGTTTTTCAAAATCACTTCTATAACTTTTAAGTTTTCAACGCATTGTTTTAAATCGGATTAATCAATTTTTGAAGAAACGTATTTTATGTCTAATTCTTTATTTGATTCTTATTGTTTAAATTGATTCTCTTTAGATATAACTTCTTTGAAATTACAACCAAGTGTAGTTTTGTATCCATTTTTCCAACATAACTCTATTAAATGTGCAGGCGATGAAATTTTTGTATTTACTAAATACTTAGAAGGATAATAAACTCTTAAGAACAAAAGCGATAAACAAAAGAAAAGAAAAAAAATTGCGATATATTCGCAGCGTCCATCTTCTCTATTTTTTTTTAAATAAAAATAAAAAGTAGTAAATCCTATAATTATTGAAATTGTTGTCAAACAATTTTTTGTTAAAATAAGTCCAAGAGAAAAAGTAAAAAAACATACAGATAAATGTAAAATTTTAAAAACTTTATTCATTTAATTCCTTAATTGAAATCAAAACAATGTTTATCATTTTACTTTTCATAAACTCCTATAAAAAAAGGAGGTTTTTAGCCTCCTTTTGAGATTTTTAGCTATATAAAAATTTTAAAGCTCCATTTTCAACTTCAACTGAAACATTTTTAAGTCCTGATTTGATTTCTCCGTAAAGAATTGATTGAGTTAAAACTTCTGTGATATAAGTTTGAACCCCTCTCTCAATCGGACGACCACCCATTAAAGGATCGTAAGTTTTATCAACTAACCAGTTTTCAGCTTCATTTGAAAGAGTTAAATTGATTCCTTTAGAAGCTAATTTGGTTTTTTGAAGTTTGTTAACATACTTCTTAACGATATTAACCATTAAGCCTTTATTTAATGGATTAAAGTAAATCACACCATTAAGTCTATTTCTAAATTCTGGACTAAACGAATTAGCGATTGCTTTTGGATCAATTTTTCTTTCCTCGCTTTGATCAGAACCCATTAAAGAAACTTTAGTTTCACTCGCTTCTCTAGCTCCAGCATTTGAAGTCATAAGGATGGTGGCATTTTTAAAACTAATCTCGTCGCCATGAGAATCGGTAATTTTCGCATTGTCCATAGCTTGAAGAAGAATGTCTAAAACTTTCGGATGAGCTTTTTCAATTTCGTCTAATAAAAGAACACAATGAGGGTGTTTTTCTAAAACCGCTAATCGACCCTTAGATTCATGACCAATATATCCAGCAGGTGCTCCAATAAATTTAGAAACTGAATGTGGCTCCATAAATTCTGACATATCAATTCTTTCTAAGTGAGCATTCATGTTTTTAGCTAATAATTTAGCTAGCTCAGTCTTACCAACGCCTGTCGGACCAACTAAAAGAAAAGCTCCAACTGGTTTATCGTCTTCTTGAAGGCCAGCTAATGATTTTTCAATAACTTTAACGACTTGATCAACCGCGTGGTCTTGCCCGAAAAGTTGAGATTTAATCTCAGGAGCTAAAGGTTTAGGGGCTTGATCTTGTCTTTTTTGACGAATCATATCAAGTGGCAAGTTTTTAAGTCTTGAAAGAGCATTTTCCATTTCGCCAACATCGACAACTTTTGAATCTTTCAATTTATAAATAGCTCCAGCCATATCTAAAAGATCCAAAGATTTATCTGGCAGAGCTGTTTCTTTCATAAATTCAATCGACAAATCAACACATTTTGTTATAGCGTCATTTGTATAAACAAGTCCATGCTTTTCTTCGTAGTGTTTTTTAGCGCCTTGTAAAATTTCAATAGTTTGAAGTCTGTTTGGTTCTTCAACATTGACTTGAGAAAATCTGCGTTTTAACGCTTTATCTCCGTTAATAAACTTATTCCACTCAGCGTCCGTAGTGGCTCCAATACAACGAAGCTGACCACGACTTAACGCTGGCTTAATGATATTGGCAAAGTCAAGAGCAGAACCATTCGCTGATCCGCTTCCAGTAATTGTGTGGATTTCATCGATAAAAAGAATTGGCATTTTTCCACTTGCTTCTAATTCTTTAAATTCTTCTAACATTTTTTGAACTTTTTCCTCGAATTGACCACGAAAAGAAGTTCCAGCAACCATATTGACCATTTCGAGATTGTAAACAACAGCATTTTTTAATTGTTTCGGAACTTTATTCTCAACAACAGCTAAAGCGATTGCTTCAGCAATGGCCGTTTTACCAACGCCAGCTTTACCTAAAAGAACAGCATTATTTTTCTTTCTTTTCGACAAAATTTCAATTGTTCGTAAAACTTCGTCTTCTCGACCAATAACTGGGTCAATTTTTCCGTCTTTAGCTAATTGATTAAAGTCAGTACATAACTCAGCGATTGTTTCAAATTTGTTAGATCCTTTACTTTTCTTTTTAAAATCTTCTAAAAATTTAGAAAAATCAAAACCTGAGTATTCCATTTCTCTTAAAACAGAAATGTCTTCATTTTCATGGGGATCATTTAATGTGTCGATTAGACAAAAAAGAAAAGTCTCAAAATTTTCTTCTAATTTGGATTCTTCAGATAATTTTCTAGTTTTTGTCATAACCTTGTTTAAAAACTCTGTTGAGTTTGAAGTTAAAACTGTTGAATTTGATTTTGACATTTTTTGTCTATACTCAGCATTGACGAGTCTTTCCAATCCTTCTTCTAAAAGATCATTTTGTGTTTTATATTTTTGAAGCAACTCTCGAAGCTCAGAGCTGTTTTTTAAACCACTTAACAACACATTTGTGTGAGTCATTGGGATTGCTTTTTTATCTTTCTTAAGATTTGTTATAACTTGTTCTAAATTCATTTTTTTCTCCTATATTCAATTATCGGTTGTTTTTTAAAAATACTTTAATTTTTTATTTATCGTCGTCAGATTCTAGCTCAAATTCAATTAAATCATAATAAAGGGGTCTTCCACCATTTCTTCGAGGCATTGTAGCTTCCTGTTTTAAACAATACTTCTTAGCTTCGTCGATAAGTTTTTCACCTTCTTCTTTAGAAACAGGAGCTTTCACAAGAGCCTTTCCAGTTAAGTGAGCAATCATCATAAGTTGTTGAGCTTCCATTGAAGATTTTTGAAAAACTTTCTTTAATACATCAACAACTGCGTCAAAATCTGTATAGTTGTTGTTAAGTAAAAGAATTTTATAAGGCTTTGGAGGTTGCGCTTTTATCTTGAATTGTTCTTTAATTTTAAAACTTTCTTTTGTTTCAGTATTGGTTTTTTCCTTAACATCACTTTTTTCTTTACTTAACATTATTTTTAAAAAATTTGGTATATTTTTCATTTAAACCTCTTAAAATTATTTTCTTATCTTTTTTTGAAAATATCAAACATTTTTTTAAATTTGTCTTAAAACGATACATTTATCCAAAATTTGTCTTTTTTTTAACAAATAAAAATAAATAAGATATTATTTCTTTATGAAAAAAGATATCCAAAACTTTATAGAAAAATATGGCGAAAACCTTCCAAAAGAAGCAATTGAAGATTTAAATAAGCTCAGTTGCCAATCTTCATATTTAGATACTGCTTTTGATCAGTCTCCTTGTACAATTTCTCTTATCGATAAAGATGGGACTTATCTAAACGCTAATAAAACTATGCTGAATGTTCTTAAAAAAGAAAAAGAAAGTTTAGTTGGTCATAAAATTGGAGATATTACAAAAGATACTAAAATTTTAGATCTTATCCGTTCTCTACAAGAATCTCCTACGGAAAATACAAAGTATCAAGTCGTTGAATCACAAATTGATGGAAAAAATAAGCAATTTTGGATATCAGTGAATAGAGTTGGGGATCGGTTTTTAATTATAGGATCAGACATTACCGATTTTAAAGATTTAGAGCAAGAAAAAATGTTTAGTGATAAAATGGCTTTTTTAGGTGAGATGAGTTCGTTTATTGTTCATGAAATCAATAACCCTCTTATGGCGATTAGTATGGCAAATGAAATTATTCAAATGAAAGCTAAAGACCCAGTTGTTACAAAATATAGTGAAGAAATTGAAACCATGATTCAAACCATTACAAAAATTATAGATTCTCTTAAAGTTTTTTCGAGAAGATCTGGAGAAGAGGCTCAATCAGTTTCTTTACAAAAGCTATTTGATAATAGCCGAATTATTTTATCGGGAAAAGAAAAAGGGATGAAAGTAAAAATTGTCGCTGAAAATTTAGAAAACGCCACAATCCAAGGTGATGAGGTTGAATACTTGCAAATCTTAGTCAATTTAATGTCGAACTCTATTGACGCTGTTAAAAATTTAGAAGAAAAATGGGTTAAAGTGAAATGGGACGGATCGGCTTTAAAGATTGTAGATTCTGGTCGTGGAATTCCTGACAGTGTTGTTCCAAATCTTTTCAAAAAGTTTTATACATCTAAAGGCTCTAAAGGAAATGGAATTGGTCTTTATCTGAGCCGAGAACTTTTAAGAAAACAAGGGTTTGAACTTGTTTATTCATTAGAAGAAGGAAATACTTCATTTCAATGGAAGAGAGTTGTTTCAAATTAAGATAATTATTTGCTTTTTAATCTTTTTTAAGATAAAATTTTTTAAAAGGAAAATTTAAATGTTTGTTAAAAAAAGCTTAGAAGATTTGTGCGAAGACGTTGCTTGTAAAATAGCGTCTTCATATCGATTGTTTCCACAATTATCAAACTCTCAAAGATACCAACGATTAACTGAACTTCGAATCGCTCAACTATTGGTTTCTTTTCAAATAGACCATATAAAAGCTAAAGGAATTTCTCGAAAAATAGTTGATGGGTGGAAAGAGTCAGTTGTCGTGCTAGATTGTGATAGTCCAGATTTTAATGTTAATTTTTTAACGGAAAAAATTAAAAACGCTTTAAACATGTAGCGAAATGATACATTTATTTTTTTGATTTTTTACAAAATAAAGGATATTATATAATTGTGAATTTAGAGAATAGTCTTAAAACAAATAAAGAAGGTTTATTGACGAATGAGCAAATCGAGTTCATGGATCTTTATTTGAAATCTGTTGCTCGCGTATTTTCAAGAGCTGGATATTCTCCTCAAACCGAACAGGTCAGTTTTAAATTAACTCTTTTTAGACATAGTCTAAATCCAAATCAAGTCGAATCTATTCTTCCAAAAGTTGAAGAAGTTATTTCTTTACTAAAACCTGTAAAAGTCCATGATAAGGTTAAGGATCAATTTAAAGCTATAATGATTGTTGACTCATTTAAGGGCTCAAAAGGATCTTATTCTCTCTTGATAAATAAAAATGGCCGAGCCTGTGTTTATTTAGATGATCGATTCGAGCCTTCATTTATCACCAAATGGAATACTTTAAAAGAGACCTTAAACTATATCGCAAAAAATAACTATTTCTATCAAACCCCAATTAAAAATAAGACTTAAATAAGAAAAAGTATAATTTTTTCATAATTCTCCATTTAGATTCTTAGATGGAAAATAATTATAAAGATTTATCAAATAACGAAATCGCAGATCTTTTAAAAGAATCCAATTTTAATCAAGACCTAATCAGTGAGTGTATTAGAAGAAACTCTCAAAGTATCAATCACTTATTGAATAAAATTGCAGTAAGCGAAAAAATAATTGAAGATTTTTATAAAAACGTAGTTGAGCTACCGGAAAGCTCAGATATTATCTATTATCCGAATCAAGATAAAATCGACTTTAGGAATTTGCCAGAAAACATTATTGTTCATATTCCTGAACATAAAAAAAGACTTTACAAAACATTAGATGATGATTCTGAATTTTTCTTAAAAATTAGAGTCGTCAAAAATCCAAATTCTCTTCTCGAATATAGCGCAGTTGAAAATAGTTCAATTAAAGATAAATGGTTCAAACAATCCTTTGTTGGCTCAGCAATGGCCCTAGGAGTTGGTCTTTCTTTTTCTCTATTTTTAGACCATCAAAATGTTCAAAGTTTCTCATCAATAGCCCCGACCCACTCAGTTATTGAAGTTAATGACCCATTGGCTCACGTCTACAATTTAGCTTCAAGAGACTTAAAGTTAGGGTTTGGATTACAAATTCCAGAATTAACCTCGCAAGACATTAAACTTATCAGAGCTTTAACTGACGAAAAACCTCAAGACTCAACTTCAAATATATTTGTAAAAGCTGAAATTTTATCTTCTATTGAACAAGTTATTAGTCCTTATGTTAAAGATAAAGAGAAAATTCATAAAATTGCTAATTCAATCTATCAAGCTTCAAAAGGAAGAAAAGTCGATTATCTTCTTTTCTTATCTATAATGAAAGTGGAAACAACTACTTTTGACCAAAATAAGGTGTCTTCAACCGGAGATATCTCTATTGCTCAAATTAAGCCAGAAGTTTGGGGTCCAGAGTTTGAAAGGCTTAAAAAAGCTCCATTAGACGTAAACAGGCTTAAACAAGACGCAGCTTACGCGATTGATAGAATGGGTGAGATATTGGAGATTCAAAATAAGCAAAAAGGGAAAGATCCTTTCTGGTACGCTCGGTATCACTCAAAAACTTCAGATCTTAAATTAAACTATGCTAGAAAAGTTCAAAAAGAGTATACTAAGATTAAAAAAGCTCAAATCAAGGAAATTGAAGATAAAATTGAACAAATTCTAACCTCAATTGATAAAACAAAAGCATTAAAAGAAGATGTGTTAAATTTAAGAAAATTTCTTGTCAACGAGGAAAATTTAACAAAATTACAAGTTGAACTTCAAAAGCTTAAAAAAATTATTGAAGAAAACAAGGATCATCGCGTTAAAAAGATGGTCGCTTCTCTTTAATTATTTTTAAAATCTTTACTTTTTCTTAAAATTAGCTAGTTTTTTATCTATTTAATCTTTATGGACCATGTTTTGGAGAAAATCTTAAATCAATATAAAGTTGCGGTTGAAAAAAAGGATATCGCAAGAATTGAAGAACTTTCAAGTCTTCTTCATGATGAGTTTTTCTTTGAAGTTGAGTCTTTGATTCCATCTTTTGTGAATTCTTATAAAAAGTTTAATGAAAAAAGTACTTCTCTAATTTATAGATTTGATGTTAAAGACAATAATTTATTGATTTTTAAAGATTCAAAAATTGTTAAACAAACCCCTCTTTTAAAAGCTGAGCAATTAGTTCATTTCCTAAAAGAAGATGATTTGAGTGAAGATCAAGAGCTTTTAGCTACGCTTCTTATCTCAAACAGAGAAGATATTTTTTCTCTAAATTTAATTATAGCAACGGCACTATAAAAGTTCTTTTTCTTTTAAAAAATCAACAATAAAATTAAAAGTTTCCGGATCAACATTCCTATTGTGCTTTGTTGCGATCTGAAAAACATGGCCATTCTCAATTCCAATGTTGATAAAGACTTCAAAATTTTTATAAATCGCATAAATTTTGCATTTTCCTGAAAAAATTCTTTGCGAATAACCTTTTACACAGTTGTTCATTTTATCGGACCAATCCGCTAATTCAAATGAATTTTTAGGAATAACCAGATTCATTTTTGATTTATATAGCTCAATTTCGCTAAAATCGGCCTTCTTCTCTTTTTCAGTCAACTCAAAAATGACATATTCAATTTGGCAAGTTTTAAATGTATGACTAACAATTTCTTCCATTTCTTTAATATTTTTCACTTTAGGGATAGTCCAATTTTCATAGTTAAGATGACGCCGAATAAATGATAAACTTTCAGAGATATGTTTACATTTTTCAATAAAAGCTGAAATATCAGGATTGTTTAAGTATTTAAATAGTTGGTCTTTTGAAAACTGATGAAAGACTTCTGTTATGTCTTTATTTATTTTAAAGTTAGAATCTGCTGTTTCTATAATTTTTATAATGTTTTCTTCGACAAGAATTTCTTTTAATTGATCAGCGAGGATTAAAAAGTTTTCATTAACTTTTCCCTTTGAAAATATTTTGTGATTTATAATTTTTCTAAGTTTTTTGGAATCATTCTTAAAAAAAGTTGATATAAGCTGATTGATATCTTTTCTTTCTTCAAAAAAAGAAATAACTTTTTTGTTATAACAATGACTATAGCTATAAAGAGGAAGATCGCTATTTGTCGAATAAAATGGGTGTACAAATATATATCCATCTTTACTTAAAGAATATGCTTTTAATTCTAAAATTTTAGATATAAGATTTTCTGCATCTTTAAATGATTTGTGCTTATAGAGAGTTGTCCAAATGTTTGCTAAACCAATGAATGAATCATGGGAAAGTTTTAATGAAAAAAAATCATCGCTTATTTTTTGAGGAAATGGGTTTTTTTTATATAAAATCTGATTTCCACTAACTTCAAATCCTTCAATGTTTATTTTTTTTACAAAATCTATCTCATTTTCGATAAGATCTAGCCGATTAGAAGATATGTATTCTTTTATTTTTTCAAATCTAACATCACTAGAAGAAATGATCCAACTTTTTTCTCCTATTTTTACGGTGATAGAATGAGGTAAAACCCAGTATTTAATCATTTTTTTCCTCTAAAATAGAGAAAAGCTCTTTAAAAAAACCAGATTCTCCATAGTAAGGTATTGAGATGTAGTCAATCATTGGAATAATTTTATTGATTCGCTTTTTAGCTTCAATATAAGGCTCTATTTCTTTTTTTAAAGAATTATCCATATGTTCAAAAAAGTTCAAAATATCAGAACTTTGGTTTAAATTGTATTCATTTTTAATAGAATCAATCAATTCTATAGATTCAATTATTTTTTTTGATTTTTCCGATAGATCTGATCTTTTTTTAAGTTCTTTATGAATTTTTATTAAATCTAATTTTATAGAAGGTTTATTTTTATATTTATAAAAAGATTTAATTATTTTTAAATCTATCTTTGATATTTCATTCATAAAATCAGTAGAACTTTTAAATTCGATAAAATCAAGTTTTGATAAATTAGCGTTTTCGTCTACGAAAATAAAATTTAAAGATTTAAAAAAAACAAAATCTTCTCTAAAAGTTCTATATCTTAATGATTTAATGTTGTATTTTTTTTCATAATCTAAAAACCAGTTTTCAATTTCTCGAGAATAGAAATTATCTTTGCTGATTTTAAAAAACTTATAGTTTTTGATTTTATCAGTTTCAAAGCCAAATCTTTCCGATACAATATTGTAAGATTGAGAAATTTTTAGAATAGGAACTATTGTCATTTTAACTTTTTCTTTAGGTTCATCAACTTCGGTTTTTTCTTTTCTTTTAATTTGTTTTTTAGGAACCTCAAGAGTTGTTAAATTTTTGAAAAATTCAAATTTTTTAAAGTCTTCAACTAAGTCTTCTGGAACATTTCTATAGATAAGAATTGTTTTTTTTGAGTTTTTTATTAAAAACTTAGCTTTAGCACTGAATTTGTTTTCAGGCTCTTCATATTCATTAAAATAAAATTCAGACCCTTCGATATAGTTAATTTTTTCAAAATCTTTATAAAAAACTTTGTTTTTCTTTGAATAAGGACTGCTAAATTTAATAGATAGATTAGTCTCTTTATTAACAAACATGAAAGATTTATTTGATTGATAATAGTTTAATTGTATGTTTTTAAATAAAGGCATTGTATGATCTTTTGAGAAAAATTTTCCAAAATAATGATTACAATTTGATATTTTTGTATCCATATCTTGGATAGAATTAAAATGTGAGAATTGATCTGACCAGTACTTTCCAATCTTAACTTCAGATTCTAAACAAATCTTTTCTATAAATGTTTGAACAAGCTCTGTTGTATAAATATCTTCCCTACTTGGAGGAATAAGAGTGTTTAAAGATAATTGGTTTTGTTCAATAGTTTTTTGATCGATCTTGAATATAAATAAAAGATTTGAATTTAAATTACAGTTTTTTATAGAAAAAAAAGATTCTTTTTTAGAAAATTCTCTAAACTTAGATAAATCAAGACAATAAGGAATTTCATCAATTAAAAGAATAAATCGAAATCTTCCCCTGTCTTGAAATTTATTCCATACACTACTTTGTTTATAAATTTTAAGATTATCAAGTTCAATAAAAGGTTCTGGGGTTGTTGTAAAGTCTTTGTTAATCTCTTCTTGAAACATTCCTAGGATTTGAGGTTTTTCGTTCCACCAATAAATTGTTCGATAAACTGCAGAGATAAAATCTTGAATGTGTTCAATTTTAACTGGAATCATAACTTCGGTTCCGTTTTTTTCAGAAGTTTTGTTTTTTTGAATTATGTCAATTCTGGCTTCTTCATTTGGAACGAAGTATGATAGATAAATTGATTCCTCTCCATCGACAATAGACCGTATCTGAAAGCTATCAGTATATGCAAAAGCTGATTTGCCACCAATTCCATAACCTCCGGTTTGAGAAGAATCGTTTCGTTTATCTGATCTTCCAAGTTTAGCGAAGACATTTTCAATTTTATCTAGACTCATTCCAGGTCCAAAATCTCTAATCTTAAGAACGGGCTCAACTTTTGTTGGCAAGGTGATTTGAATATCTTTATTTGTTCCACCAACCAATTTAATAGCATCTCTGGCATTTGATATATATTCTTGAGTCAATGTTTGAATCGGGGATTGATAGAGATATTTTGTAATAAGCGCCATTCCCATCGCAGGGTCTATACTCATTTTAATAGAGCCACTATCGTTGTTTGAAGAAAAACCACTATTTCCATTATCAAATTTCATAAAACCTCACTCTTATCATAACTTGAATGACAAATGAGTTCAAATAAATAAAAAAAATGGATCGTTTCGATACTTTTTATTTATAAGTTGTTGAATTTATTGATTAAAATTAAATAAAAATATAAATAAAGATTGATATCTTGTTTTTATCTATTTAAAAGGAGTGAAATGGTTGATAGTTTTTCTTTTTTTAACTTCTTGCGTTAAGGGAACGTATTATGACGCAAACGGAATACATGTTCCGGATTGGAACCCGTCGCTCTCTTCTGCCCAAAATGGAGAGTTGATATATAAAGGGTCTTCTCCCAGCTGTGCTTCCTGCCATGGTTATGATGCTCTAGGATCTAAGGGACCTTCTTTAAGAGGTGTTTCAACGGCTCGTTTAATGGATGCGACTCAAATAGGGTTTCCAAATATGCCTGTTTATAATTTAAACTCAACGCAAATAGAAGCTTTGTATTCTTGGATCAATTCTCTTTAATCTTTAAATTGGAAAAGTTTTAAAGGAAAAAAAGCCCCAAATAAAATGATAATGACTAATTGATAGTTTTGATTGATTTGTGAAATTTTGAAGCCAAGCTCTAATAGGAAGATACAGGCAAAAAAAATAAATAAATTAAGCCAATTGATCTTCATAAAAAATCAAACCTTACGCAGCAGACCTAGATTTTGGTGGTTTTTTCTTTGAAGGAACATATCCTCGCTCAAGCATTTTTTCAATTTGAACCTTTAAGCTTTTAGGAGAGACAGGTTTTGAAAGTTGGTAATCATAATACGGATAAATATCTCCGGTTAAGAGAAGAAGAGGAATCTCTTTTTTTTCACAAACATCTAAAACGTTGGCAAAGTTGATGTCTGTAATTTCTTTCATATGATAATCTGAAATAACAACGTCAGCTTCTGATACTTGAGATAAAAAATCACTCTTATTGTCGACAGTAATAACTTCATATTCGTCATTCATTGAAAAGATTTGTCTATACATCGATAAGATATTTTTGTCATCATCTACAAACATGAGAGTTTTTTTCTTTTTTTTGCTTGAAAATATAGAGAACATACATACCTTCTTTCAACGATTTAATACCAAATCTGTTTATAAAGTTAAAAAAAAGTATGTATTATCTCAAAATAATACGAATCTTAGTGAAGGGTGGATTTTCCTGAAAAAATATCATTAACCTGGTTATTTCTTTCAGTAGAAGTGATTGTCTCATCTTGAATCAAAACAAGTTGTTGTTCCATTTTCTCTTTAGCAATTTTAATCGCTTCAAAAGGAGAGTCTCCAAATCCATATGCTGTTAGAGTCATTTCACCTTCAGTAAGCTTAAACTCAAAACAATGCTTAGCGCTAAAACCTTCTTCAAGATCTCCACTTTGAACTAGTTTTGAGATAATGGATTGAACATTTTTAGCTTCGACACGAACATCAGAGGCTTCTGTTAAAAAATCTTCAATTTCCTCAATTGCTTGATAAATATAAGCCTTAACGTCAGCTTCGAGATTATTTTTTTTCATAAAACCTCCCTTTTATTTAAATATATACTTTTTAAATTAAAAATCAACTAGAATTGCCATTTTTTTGAATTATTTGTTTTATTTTGAGATAATTATAAAAAAAGAATTGTTTTTAAAGATTCTTTTAATATAAGATAACGATAAGAAAGGAATTGAAATGAAAAAAGAACCTGTATATGGCATGGATTTTGAAAAACAAAGACCTCGGATAAAAAAAGATAAGAGGTTTTTTGAAAGCTTAAGTTGTGGCGGAGACGGCGCAGGCGAAGAGTGGGTTGAAAAACCAAAAGAAGAAATTGTCGAACCGAAACAGTCAAGCTCTATCCCGATTCTTCCCATGGGAATCAACAAAGGTTGGAATTAGTTGTTAGAGTATAAGATTTTGACAAGAGAAGAATCAATCACAAATTTGACAAAACCAGATTTGTTCACTGATAATTTAAATTTGTCAAATCTTAACTATTTCACTTATGGGAAAAAGACTAAAAACCATAGGTTAGATATTTCACTTATCGACTATTTCGAAAAAGTGAAAGAATCCTGTAAAGATCCAGAGCCTGAATTTGTAGAATTGATCAATTCCACTATGGCTCGAGTCGTTGAAAAGTGGAAAGAGTTTAATTTTAAAAGCGTAAAGATAAACATTATAAGAACGACAGGGGAAGAATCTTTTAATTTAGCTTATACTCGAGGAGATTCTATTGTTATTCCTTATAGTGTTGATCTTAAAGATAAAAACTCTCTTCACGCAATCAATGAATCTCTTCTTTTTCATGAAATTTTTCATATCTTATCAAGAAATGATCAATCACTTCGAGAAGAGTGTTATTCTTATTTTAAATTTTTTAAAGTTGATCCAATCAATTTTAAAGGTCTTATAACAAATCCAGACTGTCCCGTTTATGATTATGCTATAAAACTTAACGTTGGGAATCTAATTTTTAAAGAACAAATGAGCTGTGTCCCTGTCATCTATGAAGTCGATGGTCGTTTTGATTGGAATTCTGTTTATTCTATTGAAAAAGACCTCTTAATTCATGTCGATTCAACAGATTTGTTTAAGATTATAGGAACAAATACAAAATATATCTCACATCCAGAGGAAATCTGTGCTGAACATTTCCGAATTTTAATGACGAATTGGTTCGATTCTAAAAAAAGTAAAAATCAAAAAATTCTATCCGGATTTTTATCGATTATTGAAAAAAAATTATCTATTTAAAATGTGTGAGCTATTGGGAACATTACAATAAAATTGGGATCTTCATTTCCGCACTTTTCGTGTTTTCGCTTACGTCAGTCATTTATCGATATGATTTTATAATTTTAGCGCTTCTTATATCTTTATTTTTGATAAATTCTTTCCTTTTCTCTAAAATTATTGAAATTTTTCTTGAAAAAATAAGCCTTGAAGAGGTTGAATTTGAAACATATACAGCTTATCTACATTCTCTAATATCGATAGATACGGTATCTATTGGTCAAGATGAAACTATTAAAGTTGCTAAATTTTCTTTAAAAACAAAAAATAGTGTTTTAGATTTTTGTTTAGAAACAAAAAATGGAGAATCAGGGGAAGTCTTAACTGAATTCAATGTCGACTATTGGAAAATTAAATCTAATACTAAAATTGATCTATTAGTTAAAAAGAACGTTTTTAAAATAAACAATAAAATTTGGAAAATTGAAGATTCTCCTATTTATTTAGACCATTACGATTTGGAAGAAAAATTTTTTATTTATGAGAAGAGAAGATATTTATGATTGTTGTTAAATCTATTATATTCATTTATAGTTTGTTTTTGTTTTTTTATTGTTTGGATTTTTTTATTTTTAACAAATTAAAAGGAAATTTTTGGGAATCGAGAAAAGATTTGTTTCAAATAGAGATTGAAACTTATCGAGTCATGATTTTTGATCCAGTTTTTTTATTTTTAAAATTAAAATCTAATTTTAAAATTTATATTGTTTTTTTTAAAATGTGGAGTCAAAAAAGAAGAATGGATAATCAATTAAAGGTTTTATTTGATTTTTATGACAGAATTTTAAAAGAAAAAGATTTTCCTCAAATTAGCGATGATTTAAATGAAAAATCTTTACAAGCTATTCTTTATTTGTTTAATAATTTAAAAGAAATTGAGAATCAACTCGGTTTGGAATCAAAATCTATAATTAGGCTTCGAGAGAGTTTAGTTTTTTTTCAAAAAATAAACCCTCTTTTAAAAGAAGAAATGTTTCAATAATTTTATTGTTCTACGTAGAAAAGAACTGATCCAGCTCCTAATAATCGAATTCCAGTTGGACCAAGATTACTCATTACTGCAGAATTATTACCTGCATAAGGATTGACCATTAAAAACAAAGCTTTCCCGCTACTGTTTAAATTGCTAGATCCAATACCGAAATAACGCTGTGTATTGTTTGAGTTTTTCTTTAAAGAATTAAATTGAGCAGTAGAATCAGTTCCACTTGTTGTGTTTGTAATTAAATTCCACGTATAAAGCGAACTCACAGTAAAAGAAGAAGTGAATGAACTCGCGCTTGAACTAGTGTCCGTTGCGGTTGTTCCAGAGTTAGTTGATATATTTCCTGTTGTGTTTTCAGGATTTATCGCACCTGAAGAAAATTGAGTATACTTCATGTATCTTTTTGATTCCATAGAAGAGCTTGTCGAAGGTGCTGTGTTTTTCAACAATCCAACGTAAACATCACCAGTACTTGTTCTCCAAACAAGTGATTTTCCATTTGAAAAAGCTAAACCGCCGGAAGAAGGAGTGAATGATCCTGAGCTACAACTTCCAGAGTAAGAAGAAACATTTCCATAATCGTACATACCCGTAATAGATTCAGTTGAAGTTCTTGCGTTTGAGAAACTGACGATTCTCTCCTGAAAAGTTAAAGCAGAAGCAGAAACTTTAATAACACCAATCATAGGAGAAGTTGAACTTCCAGAGACAAGAACAGCACTGTATTCTTCAGTTGTTGATCCACTTAAACATGTTGGTTGATAAATGACAATATCTAAAACTCGACTGCTTGCTGTTCTAATATTGATTGATAGTTGATTTGAGATAGTCATTAAAGTTCCACCTGTAGGAGGAGAGTTTTGATTTAGAATAGATGTGTTTGAATCGGTTGAAACTCCGTAGTAAGCAGCGTTTCCGTTAGAAGCGCTTGATCCTGAAGAACCACCAATACAAGATCCATCGTCAGTTGTTGCTAAAGAGTTATAATTAGTTGCTGTTGAATCGGTACATCCCACAATTCCAGAGTAAACATTACCGCCACCTCCACCACCAGCGCATGACATCAAAAATAATGATAGTAATAAAACTTTTTTCATAAAATCTCCGTATAACTATCATATTAAGACATTTTTTAAATTTAGTCAATAAAAAAATAAACGTCTCGAAACGATCCATTCCACACTTTTTCCATAGTTTAAAGATCTTGTGTTTATAACTTAAAGGTCATTTATTTAAGTTCTATAAGGAGAATTTATGAAATATATAGTCTTAACAATGTTTTTATCAAATATCGCTTTTGCTGACGCAGAAAAAGAAGCATTTGATAGCTGTATCAAATCTTTTAAAATACCCTCACCAGAAGAAAAAATAAAGCCAACTAAAGTCCAAATCGATAATTTAAAGATTTGTTTAAAAGAGAAAGGGTTTGATTTAAAACCACCTCGTAGAAGATGTGAGGACTGATTATTGCTTTTTATCTAATGTTTTTAAAACTTCTTCTAATTGATTTATTTTTTTTTGAATAAATAGTTTTGTTTCAACAACTCTTTTTTCTTTAAAATAATTTACAAAAGTTTCTGATTCTTTTAAAAATTTATAAATTTCGTCAACAATAAGTGGGTATTCATTGAAGAGTAGGTGCGATTCTGAAAAACGTCTAGATTCTCGAATAGTTTTACCTTTAGAGTTTATCCATTCATATTCTACGTCGAACCCAAAAGAGTTTTGTTCAAATTTTAAAATTTTAACAGGAATAGAATTTAAATCTTCTATTTTTTTTCTAAAAGATTTTTCACCTACTATTTGGAAAAAAACTTCGTTTGAATTTAAGTTGTTTCCTATAGATTCAAGATAGTCTTCTAAATGACCAGTTTCTAAATAACTTTTTCGATAAGAGTTTTTTCTTAAAGTTTTAATTTTTTGATTATATTCTTTTTTTGAAAATTTACCATTTCCGAAATCTTGCCAAGCTTTGAGGTAAGCTTTTAATTCAAGTTTGTCATAATCAGAGCAGTCATTTGCGATTTTTTCAATTTCTTGATCGAAATCTTTATTTAAATCCTCCAAACAAACATGACCATCCATACAGATAGATAATGATTTATCTCCACTTTCATAAATATACCATCTAGAATGAGACCATCTTGTTAATGCCATATCTCAATTTTACATATTTTAAGATAAAAGTCAAATTAAAAACCAGCTTCTATCCAGAAATCCTCACTTAGATTGTCAAATGTTTTTCCCCACCATGGTCCGAATCGAGACAAAATTAGAAAATAATTATTTTTAGCGAAATCAGCTAAAAATTGAGGGTTGTCTTTTAAATTAGTTGAGAAGCGATCCAACCAATAAATTGAGGGATCTGAACTTTTATCGGTTAAATAAAATTTTTCACAAAAAGTATCAATACCGAGTGGATTTTTCATAATTTTTGGAATAAAACTTCTCTCCAATGCTAAGACAAAAACTTCTTCTCTGATAAGTTCTATTTTTTCAAGAAGTGGAAGTTTTTGAAATTTGTCTTCACAAACTTCGTAAAAAGAGTTGTCTTTTAAAATTTTTCGATAAAGGGGATTTGGATTGACCCATATATGAAGTTGATCATGATCAAAGTATCTTTTAACTTTGTATTTATTGAAAAAAGAGCTTCTATTTTTCATTTTTAATATAGTATCTTCTGTTCTTTTCTCTACAATTTTAAGATCTTCACTATCCAATTCGATATCTTCTAATAATTTAAGGTCTTGAAGGTTTTTGTTTTTATTTAGGGGAAGAGAAGATAATTTCATTATTTTTATTTCTTTTAAACCTAAAACAACACATTTTCCAATAGGGGTGTCAATTTCAGGATTATTCTGCGCTCTTTTCGCTAAAATCAAGTTGGTGGATTCTGTTTCAAAATTGTTCGCATCAATAAAACAATTGTTTTTTTTAAATGACTGCTTTTCTTTTTCCCATAAAATATCAAAATCACTAGGTTTTCTTTTAAGTCTTTTCCAATAAAACAAAGCTTGTGATCCGGTTAAAACTCTTTTCATCTTAACCTCTAAATCGGTAAAGTCTGTATTGTATAAGCTCTTTAAAATCTTGATTTCTAGATAAAAATCTTAAAAATTCTTTTTCATCTGAAGGAAATCCTTCTTTTTTAGCGGATTGGTAGAAATTTAAAAAATCTTTATCTTCAAGAACAGATCCAGAAAAAATCGAATTTTTCACTTTTTCAATAAAATTATTTTTTACTTCTTCAAAAAAATCATGTCTTGAAAAAGATTCTTCACTTGATTCATCCTCCATGAAAGTGAAATCAGCAGGTTTGGATTCTTCTTAAACTTCATCGAAAGAATCTGAAGATTCTTCATATTCATTGAAATCTACAAATTTACTTTTATTTTCATTATCTAAAAAATTAGAAAACTCTTCATTTGTTCCACTATCTAAAACATCTGATGGATGATAGTAATTGGTAATATCAAAAGATAAAGAGTCAATAAAATTAAGAGCTTGAATATGGTATCTTTTTTTAGGATTTTTTTTAAATTGAGTCTCTTCATCTCCGAATATATCTAAAATATCAGATTCTTCCCCCTTTTTAGGATAGATCAATTTTAATATATCAAAACTATAATTGTCACGAGTTCTCGCTTTTGATAAACCTTTAGGTGTTTTCATATTAAATCTCCACAGTTGATGATTTTTGAATAGATATTTTCTGATCTTCTAAAATTATTCTCTCCCCACTTAATCCAGCTAAAGTTTGAGCAATTAAATAAGAATTTGAGCATTCTTCTTTTTTAATAGGATTTAGGAATAAAAGGTTGATTGAATCATTGGTTTTTTCAACTTGAATTGAGCTATTTTGAGTCATAATCATTTTTGATAGATGATAAAGGATATTGATTGTGTTTGTTTTTGAAACGGTTAAATCAAAATCTGCAGATAATTGGAATAAATTTTTTCTATCTAAAAAACTTTCCACTTCTAAACAAACCTCTTTAAGAGTTGTTTTAGTTTTTTCATGAGATTTTGAATTTTTAAAAATACTATTGACCATTTTTATATTTTCAACACTTTTCGTTATCATTCCGTTAACTTTTTCATCAACTTTCTTCAATCGTAAAATTTCAGAACAGGTCTTTAAAATTTGAAGTGAAGCGTTAATTTCATGGCTTAAAGAAATCATAATACCAGCAACGGCTTGAGATTTTTCAAGTTCTGTTTTTTCTTCATTTAATCGTTTAATTTCATTTTCAACTGTGTCTAGATAGATTTGATTTGTTATTCGATTGATTACAAAAATATAGATAAAACTTAAAAGGAAATAAACGTTAAATCCAGTTTGAGTCAAAGGGCTTAATCGAAAAAATGGAAAATCTAACATATGTAGAGCGTTTATTCCAACAATGATAAGTGAAAACTTTCCTAAAAAGTCTGATTTTTTCCAAAGTTTTTGAATTGATTCTTTTTTCATAAAGAAAAAAGGTAAAATTGAAATAATACAAGTAGGGAAGGAGTAAAGCGTGAAGTTTCCTGTTGGAACTAAAATTAAAGATAAAATAAAAAGACAAATTCCATAAAACATAACGTTTTTAAGATTTGTCTTGTCTCCGCTTTGACAATCTAAAATTTTAACCAAAGCCCAACTAGGAATAATGATTTCAGCAACGTAGAGGCCAATTTGAATGGGCGTTTTAGAAACAATAATTTGAAGAAACATATTCAAAACTAATCCTCCGTAGAGAATTGTACTGTAGACATAAACGGGGTGTTTTGTTTTTTTATAAGCTAATAGATTACTGATTGAGCTGATTACAAAGAATAAAGCGTAAATATAAAACAATATCAAATACTGATCAATCATAAAAGCTCCATGATTTTCTTAGCACTTATTGGTTTTGATAAAAATGCAGATATTTTAATTTTGTTTTGAATTAAGAGTTCATTTTCGACATATCCTGACATAATTGCTACTTTTTTATTTTGAAAGCTGTCCGGTAAAGAGTTAATTAAATCAACCCCTCCCATTCCATTAGGCATATTAAGATCTGTTACGAGCAAATCGATTTGTTTGTTTTTTGATATAATATCTAAGGCTTGCTTTCCTTCGTTTGCTATTAAAACATTATAGCCACGATCTGAAAATAGAATTTGAAAGCATTCAGTTATTGTCGTATCATCATCAACGAATAGTATAGTTTTCATAGGATTTATTTTATTCCTATTTCAGCTAAAAGTCAATTTTCATTAAAAATAAGGTTTTTAAGTCTTTTATAAAGATTTATACGATATGTGGAAAAAACAAATCGCTTGGTTTATAAAAAATAATACGTTCTTTTCAAGATCTTTCTTCTTTTATTTGACAATTTTTGGATTTTTACTTTTTCCACTTTTTTTTGTATCAAAACAAGTCATTTGTTTAGTTTTGATTTTTTTTAGCGCATTTTTCTTTTTTGGAAAAAAAATGAGTCAAACAGATCAATACTGGAAGATTCGTTTTTTTAGAAGATTAAGGTATGTTCCTAAAAGTGAAGTTGATATTTTTAAAGAAAACCCAAGTTTGTGGATTCGTGAAAATTTCCATGAATCGAAAAGTTTAATTCGGTTTTTATTGGAAAGAATTTTTGAGGATTCAATTATAAACGAAGATCTTTTCTTTAATCTCAAACTAATTCCTCACTCTAAAAGGTTGAACCCTGAAACGATTAAAAGAATTTTACCAACTCTTTATTTTTTGCCAAAAATTGAAGCTGATTCTTTTAAAGTTAACGAATCTTTTAAAGATTTTGATGAATCAACAATTCTTAGACTTTTCACTTCTCCTTTTGAAAAAATAGAAATTATCGAAGTTTTTGAATCTGTTAGGAATGGCTTTAAATTTAAAAAAGATTTTTCCTTTAGAAAACTTCACGATCAGATCGAAGAAAAGCCGATTTATTTTAAAAAAATAGAAAATTTAAGTTTAAAAAGAGAATCCATCCAAGGAGTTGTTTTAAGAACGAGACACTCCTATAAATTAGCTTCTGAGGATTTTTCCAATTGTTCAAAGGGTTATTTTGATTTTAAAACTAACATTGTTGTTTTTTTCAAAAAAAATGAACCATTCGCTTGTGTTGAGATTGATAAAAAAGGAAAAATTATTCAAATCTTTGGAAAATCGAATCGAAAATTATCCTTATTTGATGAAAATTTAATTAGATCTATTTTTATAACATGAAAAGTCTTATTTTTATTTTCTAAAAAAAGCTTATTTACCTTAATTTTCTATTTAAACTATGAAAAGGAGATCTTTAAAATGAAAAAAACACTAATCACGCTTATAACTTTATTAGGGTTAAATGCGTTCGCAACAACAACTCAATTCTCGGTTCAGGGACAAGTATTAGATCAATGCTCTATTACAGTCTTATCAGTTCCTAGTTCTCAAGACGTTGGTAATATCCTCGCTCACATCAACGCTTCTTCAGAAATCGTAGTTCCTCTTGAAATTGATTGTAATCAAGCAGGTCTATCAATTAAGCTTCAATCAGCTTATGGTCAATTTAAAAATTTAAATACTCCAGACTTTTTCGATTATTCAGTTGAGTTATCTGGTCCGAATATAGTTTCTGGTGGTCAATTTTCAGGTGCTTCTTTAATTAACGAAACAGTTATAGGTACAACAGCTCTTGGTTCACCAGCAGGTACTCAATTTAAAATAAAACCAGTAGCTCCAGCTGGTCCTGCAGGTACAGGCACTTATAATGAGTGGTTTACTTTATCTGTTAGTTCATTATAATCATAAATCTCATAATGAATCGAGAGAAGCTTTGATAAAAAGCTTCTTTTTTTTTAACTATAAGGAAGATTTTATAAGAAACGTCATTTAAATATAGAGGTTTTTTTTATGAAAACATTCTTTATCTTATTTTTATTTACTTTAAAATCTTTTGCTCTTTCCGTTTATCCTCTAACAAATGACTTCGATATTGGTCAAAACCTTTCAAAAACATACGATGTTAGAAATGATTCTAAAGACAGAATGGTTGCTCTTGAAATATCTATAGAAAATAGAACTCATAAAAATGGAAAAGAAGAAAATACAGAGTCTTTAAAAGATTTTAAGATTTTTCCGCAATCACTTCTTTTAAAACCGAATCAATCAAAATCTGTTAGAATCACTTATATTGGTTCTAAAGATTTAGATAAAACAAAAGCTTATAGAATAATTTTTACTGAAAAACCAGTTAAAGATCAAAACTATTCAAAAGACTTTAAAACATTGATGCAATTCAGAACTTCTGCTTTTGTTTCTCCTAAAAACTCTAAATCTTCAATAAAATTGATTCAATCTAAAATAGAAAAAGACAAAATTTATCTTAAATTTAAGAACGATGCTAATCGATACCAATCTTTTCAGGATATTTCTCTTAATTTAATTGATGGAAAAAATAAAGAAAAAATAACTGCCAGAGAAGAAAAATCTTTAATGTTTATTCTTTTACCTGAAGAAGTTAGAGAAGTTGTTTTTCCAAATACGAAAGGATTTAAATCGACAACTAAAGTGGAGATTGATTTTTGAAAAAGTTTTTAATCTTATTCATAACACCTCTAGCCTTAGCGAACACACCTGTTTGCCAGAATAGAAGTGAAGATATTAAGTCTTGGGAAGAGATGATTATTCCTAAAGGCTTTATATTGAGCAAAGAATTAGATAGAAGAAATTTTTCGAAAATATATAAAAAACAAATTCCTGCTTTTAAAGAAAAAAATCCAAAAATTAAAAATGTGGATATTCTTTTTCCAAAACAAAAAATTACGATTCAAAGTTGCTCTAATGATTTAGAAAACGAAGATACTCCACTGGTTCTTCCTGTTGTAATAAATAATTTAAAAACATTTGATTTAGAGATAAAAAATGAAAATGATCAATTTTTTATAAAACTAGAAGATTTAAAAAGAACAATTAGCTCAGTTGAAAGTTTAGACTTAACTTTTAATCAAGAATGGATCTCATTAGACGATTTAAACAAAAATGGATTTTTAGCTAGATTTGACGATAGAAAAGTTTTGATTGAAATCTTTCTACCAATAGATCAGAAAAAAATTGAAAAAATGAGTCTTTCTAAAGGTCGAGAAATTGAAGGCGAACTTTTAGAAAAAGCTAAAAAAAGCGGATTTGTAAATATATCTTCAACTTTAACTTATAAAGATAGTGATAACAAATCAATTAGTGAGCCAACTTTTCATAGGTTTGACGGAGCTTTAAATTTTTCAGATTATGTATTCGAATTCAATGGATATAAAAAAAATCAATCAGATTTTGTAAGAGAAGATTTAAGATTGTCTAAAGATATTGGCGATTCTAGATTTTCAGTTGGTGATTTGTTTTATCCGGTTCGAGGATTTCAATCTTATCGAAGAATTGGTGGGTTTAGTGCTTACTCTCTAACAAAAGATAATTTAGCAAACTCTCCATTGTCAGCAAAAGCTTCTGATAAAGTTTTAGAAATTAAACAACCATCTAAATTAACTTTCTTTGTTAACAATACGGTTGTTGCGGTTAAAAGTGTTGTTCCTGGTTTTTACGATGTATCTGAAATTCCACTAACTTCAGGAGTTAATCAAATTAGAGTGGAAGTTGAAGCTGATCAAAGCGGAGAAAAAAACACATTCTTTTTTGAAGATTTTATGTCAGATTTTAATATATCAAAGGGTCGAAGCGAATATGGATTAGCTTTAGGTCAGTCCTATAAAGATATAAATGAAAATAGAACTTACGATAATGAAGATAAAACAGCTCTTTTCCACTATAGATATGATTTTTCAAATAAATACTCAACTACTTCATATTTTGAATCAAATCCAACAAATCAGCTTTTAGGGCTTATACAAGCCTTTCATGTCTCTGGTGGCCATATAGAGACGGACATTGGTGTTTCAAACCAAAACTCAACAATTAGCTCAGCTTTTAGAGTTGGTTATTTTAAAAATAATTCTAAAAAATTCTGTTTAATCGATGGGGATCGTTATAGTTTTAATTATGAGCAAAGAAATAAAGATTTTACAAATGTTGAAACAAGTATTAAAGAAAAAACGTCTTCACTGAACTTAACCTATTCACTTCCAAAAATTGGAAAAAATTCAATAAGTTTTTCCACAATTTTGAATAAGACCGATTCTACAGATTATTTAAAGACGTATTCAGTCAACTATTCAACTTCTATAAAAGAAGCTTATTTAAGTCTTAGTTTGATAAATTCAGATAGGTTAAATCAGCCGTCTGAAGTATCTGCTTCTTTGTCTTTAAACTTAAATTTAGACCAATCAACCGCAACTCTTTCTCACAGTTATCAAAATAAAACGAATACTGAATCTTTTTCTTACAATTCAAATAAAGAGCCTGGATTTAAAGCTCAAGGAAGCTTATCTGAAAGTGATTCTTATATAACAAAATCTGTTCAAGGAACGTTGTCAACAAACAGAAACGAAATAACTCTTAGCGTTAATCGAAACGAGTCTAAAATTGTAAATTCTCCATATAATCGTTATAGCTTTAATCATCGGGTTAGTTTAGCTTTTGCTGATGATAAGTTTGCCATTGGTCGTCCTATAAGTGATTCTTTTTGGATTAGTGATTCTAAGAAAAAAGCGGATCTTCTTCAAAATGGTAGAAAAGCGGAAAAAGATAGCTTAGGAGAAGCGTTGCTTGGGTTTCAATCTTATTCTTTTGCTAATGTAAAAGCTTTAAGTGGAAATGAAGGCGAAGAGGAAAGTCAGGTTTTTAAATCTTTTAATAACTTTCACAGTGGATACGTGGTTAGATTAAAAAACTTAATTTCTCCTTCTATTCTTAAAATAAAAACTAAACAAGACTTGGCTGGTAGCTTAGTTTTTATGACAAATCTATCAAACCTTAAAACTTATGAGTTCTTTATAGATTCTAATTATGACATTTATTTAGAACAAATCGAAGCTGGAAATTATGAAGTTAAGATTCAAGATAAGACTTATCGATTAAATTTAGAAGAAGAAAATCAGGATTTATCGATTCAAATTGAGGACTAGATGAATAAAATAAATAAAATAATTAAAAAATTAGATTTAGATTATAAAGAGCTTTCTTTCCTATTGTCTCTTTCAAAAGAAGAAACCAAAGATTTAAAAAAATGGGCAGAAGGAAGTAAAGAAATTCCAGCATATATTCTTAAAAAAATTGATCGATTACCGAGTAAAAATCCGTATAAGTTTGATGGGAAGGGTAGTTTTAAGTTTATTGATCTTTTTGCTGGAATTGGAGGGATTCGTCTAGGTTTTCAAAAAGAAGGAGGAAAATGCGTATTTACTTCAGAGTGGGATTCCAAATCCGCCTCTACATATAAAGTCAATTTTGGTGATAAACCAGCAGGTGATATAACAAAAGTTGACCCTAAAAAAATTCCAGATTTTGATATTTTATTAGGCGGTTTTCCTTGTCAAGCATTTTCAAATGCAGGTTTAAAACAAGGGTTTAATGATACGAGGGGAACTTTGTTTTTTGATGTAGCTCGTATTATTGAAGAAAAAAAACAATTTCTTTTTTATTAGAAAATGTGAAAGGTTTACTTAGCCACGATAAAGGAAATACTTTTAAAACAATTAAAAATGTTTTAGAAGAATTAGGTTATGTCGTTTTTTATAAAGTTTTAATTTCTAGAGATTTTGGAGTTCCTCAAAATCGTCACAGAATAATTCTGGTTGGATTTAAAAAAGATAGATTCGATAAAAATTTTGATTTTGAAAAGAATTTTTCTTTTCCACAACCAATTAAAAAAACTGTTAAAGTTGGAGATATTTTAGATAAAAATTCAAAAGTTTCAGATAAATATACCATTTCAGATAAGTTATGGGAAGGCCATAAAAGGCGAAAAAAAAAGCATACTGAAAATGGGAATGGATTTGGGTATTCATTGTTTGACTCAAAGAGCCCTTACACTAATACAATAAGTGCTCGTTATTATAAAGATGGAAGTGAAGCTTTGATTGATCAATCAGATATTGGAAAAAATCCAAGAAAATTAACACCTAGGGAGTGCGCTAGATTACAAGGTTTCCCTGAAGATTATTTAATTCCAGTTTCTGATAATGAAGCATATAAGCAGTTTGGTAATTCTGTAACGGTTCCTCTTATTAGAGCTGTTGCTAAACAAATACTAAAAGTCATAAAAAAACATCTTTAAATTGATAGTTATTGACAAAATATAAAAAATAAGATAGAATGATTTAATAAAGCAATAGGAGAAAAATATGGGAATAGTTTCTCAAATTTTAAAAAGGGGATTAAACCACTCTGATTATCCAGCGGAGTGCCCTAGTATTGTTTTATCAAAAGAAGATCAATCTAATCTAAATAATGGAAAATTTGTAATTAAAAAAGATAACCATTATAATGAGTATTTTTTTATATTTAAAAAGAGTATGGATTTGAAATTAACCAAAGATAATATCGATATACGTTCTGTGGATAGTAAAAAAATGGACTCAAATCCAGTTAGAAATCAAGAATTGTCTAAATTTTACGAAAAATATCCAAAATTTTCTAGATCTATAAGCTAAATTATCTTAAAATTGATTTTAATCTTGATTTTTTCTTAAAGCTAATATACTCTTATTATAGAGGTGAATTATGGGAGCTTTAGAATTGTTTATATGGACCGCAATAACATTTACAGGTTCTGTTTATGGATTAAAAGCAATTGTTGGGGAAGATCCTGATAAAACTCAAATCGAATCTAATCAATCAAAAGTTCAAAAAATTAAAAATGTATCTGTAAAAACTTTATGAAAAATTTTGATATTTTTGAAAAAGATGTGTCTTTTTTAAAGAAAAAAATTAGTGAAGATATTTATTTACTTGTTTTTAAAAATCAAATCGATTTAACGTCAACTTTGCTTAGGTTTCAGGAACATTTCGAATCTCCTAAATTTAAAGATAAAATTTTCTCTCATAAAGAATTTGTTAATTGGTATTCTAAAGGTAAAGAAGGGTTTACATATTTTAAAGATTGGTCCGGTTTTAATTTTCCTTCAACAAATTTGAAAAATTTTAAAAATGGACAATTTAAATAAACTAATAGAGAAAAGTCTTTTTTTAAAAATTTAAATCTTAATGGAAATAGAAAATTTTACTTAATTGCAACTTTTAAAAGTAATAAAGATTATAAAGATACAATTAAGCATGAAATTGCTCATGCTATGTTTTTTTTAAACAAAACATATAAGAGACGAGTTTTAAAAGAATTAAAAAAAAACAATTTAAAACCAATTTTTAAACTTCTAAAAAAACTTGGTTATCATCGAGAAGTGTGGCTAGATGAAGCTCACGCATTTCTCTTAACAAATGAAACTTTAATCTCTTACGGAATTGATCTAGATCCTTATAAAAACACAATTATAAGATTAGAGTCTATTTTTAATCATTATAGTTAAAAAAATACATTTAAAGATATGAAAAAAACTCCGGAAAGTATTCTTAAAGAAATCTTTGGATATGATGATTTTAGATCTTCACAAAAAGATATTGTAAATTCAATAATTGATAAAAATGACACGTTAGTTCTAATGCCAACTGGAGCGGGGAAATCGATCTGCTATCAAGTCCCAGCTCTTTATTTAGAAGGTTGCGCAATAGTCATATCTCCACTTATTTCTCTTATGCAGAACCAAATTAACACGCTTAAAGAGTTTGGGGTCAGAGCTGAATTTGTGAACTCGACAACTTCTCCTGAAATGTGGGAAGATATTAGAGAAAATGTAAAAACTTTAAAACTACTCTATATATCTCCGGAACGATTCCAGATGGAGTCTTTTAGGAATTGGCTTAAAACGATCAATATTTCTTTTTTCGCAATAGATGAGGCTCATTGTGTTTCTAGGTGGGGTCATGATTTTAGACCTGATTATAGTCGATTGTCAGCGATTAAAGAAGAATTTGGTTCCCCAATTATTGCCTTAACCGCAACAGCAGATCTTAAAACAAGGCAAGATATTCCGGTTCAACTCAAAATGAACCACTTTAATTTGTTTATTTCAAATTTTGATCGACCTAATATAAAAATTTTAGTTGAAGAAAAAAACAACTACAAAACTCAACTTCTTAAGTTTTTAGAGAATTTTCCTCAAAAAAGTGGGATTATCTATTGTTTGTCTCGAAAAAAAGTTGATGAGGTATGTGAATTTTTAAATAAAAAAAACTATAAAGCTCTATCGTATCATGCCGGAATGAATAGTGAGGATCGAAAAAATAATCAAGACAATTTTTTATTAAATGAAGGTGTCATCGTTGTTGCTACGATTGCTTTTGGAATGGGCATTGACAAGCCAGATGTTCGATTCGTGGTTCATCTCGATATGCCTCAAAATTTAGAATCTTTTTATCAAGAAATAGGAAGAGCGGGAAGGGAAGGGGAAAATTCGGTATCCTATCTTCTCTATAGCCTTCAAGACTTTGCGCTTAGAAACCAAATGATTATTCGAGGATCTTCTACTCAAAAAATGAGCGAAATCGGAAAATTGAATGAAATGCTTGCTTTTTCCGAAACTTTATCTTGTAAAAGAAATTATTTAATGAAATACTTTGGAAATGATCCAGTTCTATGCCAAAACTGTGAATCTTGTCTTAATAGTGGTGAAAAAGTCGATGTTTCAAGCGTTGCTAATACTATTTTATCATTTATTAAAAGTACAAACAATTTTTACGCCATGACTCAAATCGTGTTAATTCTTAAAGGAAGCGAGTCTAAAAATATAAACGATAAACATAAATCTTTAAAATTATACGGATCTTTAAAAGACGTAGAAGAGATGATTATAAAAAAAACGATTCGACAAATGATTGTTTTAAATTTTATTAAAATCGATTTAGAATCTGGATATAACAATTTAATCTACTTAAAAGACATGGAAGGCTCTGTTTTTATTCGAAAAGAAAGCGTTAAAGATGTTAGGATTGAAGAAACTATTGAGGAAAGTAGTGATTTGTTTTCTCAATTAAAATCGATTCGATTAGCTTTGGCGAATAAACATAACATTCCTCCATATTTGGTTCTACACGATAAATCTTTAAAAGAAATGGTTAAAAAGAAACCTCAAAACTTATCTTCTCTCAAAAAGATACACGGCTGGGGAGATGTGAAGATTAAAAAATATGGGGAAACATTTTTAGAAGTTTTAAAGAAAAAATAAAATCCCAAAATAAGACAAAACTATTTTTTTTTGACATAGATGTGTTTTTTTGATAATCTTATTATATGAAAACATATTTAGAAAAAAAGATTATTCATTTAAAAGAACAACAATCATTAAATCCTTTAATAAAAGAAGATAAAATTTCATACCTATTCACCTATGCCTCTTTTATAGGATTTGGCCTTTTATATATGCTCTATTGGAATAAAGCAGGTTTTGAATTAAAACTATTCAGCTCTTTAATTAGTTTAGCCGTTGCTCTGTCCTCAATTTTAACAACAACTAGTTTTTCTGATTTTGTTTTTTTTCCAAAAAACTTAGCTATTGATTTTTTATTTTATTTACCAATTGGAAACAAATCTGGTCGAGTCGAAGAACTGAACCATTTCATTGAAGCGAATAAAGAAAAAATTCAAGAAGCTTTAGCTATAAAAGTGGCGAGACTTAATGCAACCCCTGAAAATAGACAAAGAACTCCAACTGTTAAGCCTAAAAGTTTAAATGAGTTGTTAGAAGAAGAGTTTTTAGCAGATCCGAAAGTATTTGTTCAGACTCATTTCAATAACTCTCAATCTTTTATTAGATCTTTTCTTGAAAAAGCTTTTGACGAAGGATATGTGAATCGGAAATTCTTAATATCTGCTTATTTGGTTCCTCGAAGAAAAGAAATCAATCCTGAATCTTTTAAAAAGATTTTAATAGCTATTTATGGTTCTTCAGACGGGGAGGAGATTTCGTTAAGTCCTAGAAAAGACGCATTTGAGAATTCATTTGTCAATTATAGATTAGAACAAATCGAATCTCTTTTTTTGAAAAAATTTAAATATAGTGATTTTAAAAGAGTTTACGAGAAAGTTTGCAACGATTTAGTGGTTTTAGAAGTTTTCGATAGTTTTCAAACAATTTCTAAAAATTTATTTGCTAAAAAGGGTGGTTATTTAGAAAAAAAGTATTTGAAAATTGAAAAATACAATTTTTCTGGCCGATTACTTAGATTTGATGATGAGTATAAAAAAGCGGGAAAACAATTCTCTAATTGTGTGGCGGGATATTTCAGTTCTTCCAATAATATCGTTATTTTTGAAGATTCAGATAAAAATCCAGTTGCTTGTGTCGAGGTTGATTCTAATGGAAGGATTGTACAAATATCAGGGTATAACAATAGATCAATTTCTGAAGATCTTAAATATGAAATTAGTCAACTTCTTCGAAAGGAATAGTGAAAACAATGGAAGTATATTTTCGGAGTCTTTGTAAAATTTTAGGATTATCAATTTTATTGTTTATTTCGATTTTGATTCTTATTCAATTTCAAATAACGCCAGTTGTTTTTATAGTTTCATTATTTTTTACTTTTATAATACCACTAACTATATCAACGATTCGAGAGAATATACCGATTAAACAATTGCTTTTTCTTTCTATAGCTTGTTCAACTTATTTCACTATAGATTTTACTTCAAATATGACTGAATCAGATAAAAATTTATCAGTTATAGAGCTTTTGGAAAAGGTTAAGTTATGATTTTAAATAGACTTTTTAAAATACTTCTTATGTCTATTGTTGTTTTTTTTGTGATTTTTATGGCTATTCAAACGTCTTTTGATGTTTTTTCTATGCTTATCACAATTATAATTTCTTTATTTATTGTTTATTTTGTTTTAAAATATCACAATGATCATAATTATGATTATGGTCATATTTTAGTATTTTCTATATTTTTAATCATTTCGACAGCGAAGTTTTTTGATTTAATTGAACGTAAACTAAATGACTATCAAAAAGAAATATCTGTATATCAGCTTTTAAAAGAAAAGAGTCAATTGAAAAAACCATCAAGTGAAAGAGCTGAATTGTGATTTTAAATAGAATTTTTAAAATTTTATTAACTTCTTTTTTTTTAATAGTTTCTTTAATTGCTTTTTCTTTTTTTTCAATTGAACGTTTTTTATTATCAAGTGGAATAATTTTTATCATTTTAATAAGTATTGTTTTATTTAAAATTTTAAAAGAGTTCCTTGGGATGGATAGATCTATAAACTTTTCTTTTTTAATTATAATTTCAATGCTTATTTTATTTGGACAATTAGTGTCTAATTTTGTGAATAGTTTAAGTTTTGAAGAAAAACAATTATCAGCATATTCTTTTTTTAAAAAAAATGGAGAAAAAAATGTTGGAAAGTAGATTTTTTAAAATTTTAGGATTATCTTTTTTTATATTTTTTATATCGACGATGTTGTTAAAATCATTTGAAATTACTAAATTTTTAATTATTGTATATTCTTTTTTGGTTTATTGTTTTTTATGTTTTGTTGGCTCTCGCACAAGAAATGGGTTTATTATCTTATATAGTTTTGGGGGTTGTCTCTTTTTCTGGATTGTTTGTTGTATATTTTTTTTAAAGTATTCAAATTATTTTTTAAAAGAAAATGATCTTAAAAAGTCATCTTACCAACTTTTAAAAGAAAAAAACGAATCAAATAAAGCCATGTTTTTTATTAAGTGAGTAGATAATGATTTTAAATAGATTCTTTATAAAATAAGAGATTTTAAAAAAAAATCTATTTAAATATCAGAGGTTTTATGGCTTTTTATATTTGCTTTGAAGGAACAGATGGAGTTGGTAAAACAACTCAAATAGAGCTTTTATCTAATTATTTAAAATCACAAAATTTCAAAGTTTTACAAACAAAGGAACCAGGAACCCCTCTCGTTCCTTCAACGATGAGGTTAAGATCTTTAATGCTTGATTTAAGCTACGAGAAAAACCCTGAAAGCCTTTTAATTGAGCTAGAATCTTTAAAAAGTGAAAAATTTAATGATTTTGCGCTAAATCTGATAAATCAAGCAATTTCTGAAATATCTATAAATAAATCCTTAACAATCCTATCTAGGGAATATATCGCTCAAACTATTCGTTCCATTCATTTAAACGAGCTTATTTTGCCAGCAATTGACCATTATGACTTTATAATTCAAGATAGAGGTGTTTTTAGTGGCTTGAGCTATGGAGTTAACTGCGGCTTTAATAGAGCTGATTTAGAGGTTTTAATCGATAAAAACATATCTAATTCTTTTATTAAGGGAAAATCTTTAAATTCATTATATGATATGGTGATTTATTTAGATGGAGATCCTGAAATTTCATTGAAAAAAGCTAAATCTGCTAAGAAAGAATACGCGTTAGGTGATGCAATGGAAGAGAAAGGGAATGAATTTATTAAAAAAGTAGGATTGACTTTTAGAGAACTCTTGAAAAACAAGAAAAACACATCATATATTTCAGTGTATTCTCATAAAAAATTTAAAGATAAGAATCAAATTTTCAATGAAATTTTAAATGAGGTTAGAAAAATTAAAAAAGATATTTAGGTAAAGTTAGAGTTTTAAATTGAAAAATCCTTATTTATGCTCTAAGATGTGTCATGAATCGATTCAAGCTTTAAAACTAATAAACCTTCTTGTCAAACAAGGATATGGAGGTTTTTTGGTTGAAAAAAAAGAAGGAATTGAGACAATTCTTCAAATAAGAGCTTCCTTAAAACATATCTCTTGTTCAAAAAAATTAAAAATAGATCATCCATTCTTATATAAAAAAGTTGAAAACTTCATTTTTCATTTCGATCAAATATATTTAAAAAATTATTTTTTAAAAAGAAGTTCTTTTAGATTTTAAGAAAATTAAAACTTTTCGAATATAATTAAGCCTTTTGTCAATTCATCATGTCAAATAGGGTTATTTCTTTAGCTATATTTTTTTTAAAAAACTCATTTTTAATACATCCATAAGAAGTAATCATAAACAGTAGTTCCTGTTGAGAATGTGTCTATAATTAGTTGTTTATATTGATTTGTTTTATTTTGATAAAGAGATTTGAATAATTTGTTAATTTCAGAACTAATTTTAAATTGATTTATTTCAAAAAGAGCCTGTCCTTTTGGAATAAATCTCATATTTTAGCCTATTTATTTCAAAAAGAGCCTGTCCTTTTGGAATAAATCTCATATTTTAGCCTATTTATTTCAAAAAGAGCCTGTCCTTTTGGAATAAATGCCATATTTTAGCCTATTTGCCTCAAAAAGAGCTTACCCTTTTGAAATTTACAATTTTTGATATAAAATACAATTATAGGTTTACAAAAAAGCAAAAATGACAATCCCTGATTGTCAAAAATTATAAATCTCAAACCGATACACTTAATTTATTTTTTTTGACTCTTATTTTTGTTTATGAGAATATGAATATATGAATAACACAAAACTTATCGAATTAAGCGTTTATTTGAAACAAAAATTTTACGGAATTGATCAACAAATTGATCGAATCATTAAAATCATTACTCCATGGTATGAAGATCCAGAATTAGTCGATAAACCAATTGTTATTCCTCTTTGGGGAATGACCGGAACAGGTAAAACTCAACTTGTTCGAGAGATCTATAATTTCTTATTTCCAAAAAAAGAAAGACTTTTCTTAGAAACGGATTGTCGAGATTTATATTATTTTATTAGAGAAATTAAAGGACTTGAAAAATCTTCTTTTTCAAATCCTTCCATGTTTCTTTTAGACGAATTCCAGTTCGCAAAATCAATTGAAAATGGCAAAGAAGTTAAAGTCCACAATCATGATTTTTTATGGTCATTTTTAAGCGATGGTTCAATTATGAGAAGTGATCTTAATGAAGATAAAGAAAAAATTCTGAACGATTCGTTAAGAAGTATTTTTAAAAGTGATAATTTAAAACTTAAAATGGATAATCCAGTAATTAAAGATCTTCTAGGCATTGGAATTGATCTTCAAACTATTATTGGACTTGTTAATTCTTATGAGGGCTATTCTCTCTTTAAACAGCTTCAAAAAGAGGTTCATTCCGTTAATAGATCTTCTCATTTTTTTCTTAAAAAAGCACTTATCTTCATTTCGGGAAATTTAGATTCTGCTTTTTTCTCAACATATGAGGTTGATTCTGACGCGTTAAGTGCTGATGAGTTATGTGAAAAAACTAAAAAAATAACGTCTGTAGACATTAAAGAAAACTTATTCTCATTATTTAGAGCAGAGCAAGTGGCTCGTCTCGGAAACAATCATGTTGTCTTCTATGCTTTATCTGAAAAAAGTTATAGACTGTTGATCAATAAAAAAATTGAAGATCTTCAAAAAACAATTAAACAAAAAACAAATAGCGATATGATTTGGCAAAAATCATTTGAAGACTTCATCTATCAACACGGAGTTGTCCCCTCTCAAGGAGCTAGAAACCTTTTATCATTTTTTGACTCAACGATTAGAACTTTGATTCCAAATCTATGCTACTGGATAAAAACAAATAAATCCGACATGGTGGAAATTACAGCCCAAGCGGATAGAATTGTATTTTCAGCGATTAGTCAAGATTATAAATTGATCCAATACTCTGAAAAAATTGAAGGGATTATTCTTGAAAATCAACTTCATGAAGATAAAAGATTTCAAAGATTGGTCGCTCTTCACGAAGCTGGACATGCCGTTGTTTGGTACGCAATGACTAAAACTGCGCCAGAACTAATCAAATCAAAATCGTCAAGCTCGTCTGCTGGAGGGTATGTAAAATTACCTTCTCTTCGTTTCTATACAAGAAAAGATTTTAAAAACAGAATTGCCACAGCTCTAGGAGGGTATGTCGCGGAGAAAAGGTTTGGAGGAGACGACGCGATTTCTGCGGGCAGTAGTGGCGATTTAACTTCAGCGACTACATTTGCTTCAAGAATGGTTCGAGAGTTAGCTATGGGTGGTAAACATCTATCAAAAAGCTCAATGTCTAGTTTTGATACTCATTCAACGAAAAGTTTTAGCAAAGAAGATGACCAACTAATTGAAGATATTTTAAGAGAATGTGAAGCCGAGGTTAATCTTTGTTTGGATAGATATGATTCTCTTTATCAAGACTTAGTTGAAATTTTAACGGTTAAAACCAAAGTAACGAAAGAAGAATTTTTAAAATTAGCTAATGCGATTGAACAAGAATCTGTACAGTCCGATAATGTTCAAGTTTGGAATCTTAAAAATGGAGAAGAATAGTGGACTCTTATAAAAGTAAAGTTTTAGAAACTGTTAATTTCTTTAAAAAATCAACAACTTATCGCCCAAAAATCGCGATTATCCTAGGAAGTGGGCTTGGATCTTTTGTTGAAAACATTAAGGATGCGGATTCTTTTTTATTTGAACAAATTCCGAATTTTCAAAAAACAACTGTTGCGGGACATGGTGGAAGTGTTTTATTTGGGAAAATAAAAGATAAAGAGGTTTTGGTTCAATCCGGAAGAAATCATTTTTATGAAGGATTTGAAATGAATCTGTTAGTTTTTCCTGTAAGAGTTTATGCTATGCTGGGGGTTGAAAAAATCATTTTAACCAATGCTGCTGGAGGAATTAACGCTTCTTTTAATGTTGGCGATTTAATGAATATATCGGATCATATCAATCTTATCGGAACAAATCCATTGATTGGAAGTGAAAGTTTAAATTTTGGAGTTAGATTTCCAGATATGTCCGAAGTTTACAGTAAAAATTTAAGAGATAAAGCTTTTGAAATTGCTTCAAGAAAAAATATAAACCTCAAAAGTGGAGTCTATACAGCGATGAGTGGACCAAGTTATGAAACTCCTGCTGAAATTAAAATGTTATCAATTTTAGGCGCAGACGCTGTTGGCATGTCGACAGTTCATGAAGCGATTGCTTCGGTTCATTGTGGAATGAAAGTTTTGGCTTTTTCCTGTATAACAAATAAAGCTGCAGGATTAGGAGACAAACCTCTTTCTCATGAAGAAGTTAAGGAAGCTGCGGATAAAGCTAAAACTTATTTTAAAGATTTGATTGTTTCAATCATAGAAGAGATTTAATTTTTATTTTTTAAATATATTAAGGCAAGGTGTTTGAATCCCTTGCATAACGTTTTTCCAATGAAAAACAACTTTAATTGTTTCAGTTCCATTTGAGATTTCTAAATGATTCTCCATGAAAGAAATAGAATATAAATCTTCACTAATCGCTTCATAACTTGATAAATCAACTTTTTTAACATCTTTTGGAGTCAAATAATAGAATTCATAAGGAGTTTCTGTTTCTACTTTTTTATTAGGAGTGATTCCACAACTGATTGAGTTAAAGAATTTCTTAAGATTAACTCGGTTAATTTCTGAATTTTTTAAATAGTTGATGTAATCTTTTTTATTTTGATTCGCTAATTCAATGATTTGAAGCAATGCTTCAGCGAGTGGTTTATTTTCATCATTTTCTTTTTTACAAATCTCAATCAAAACAGGTTCCGTGTTTTTTGAAATGTTGAGTCTGATCTTTAATGCTCTAACGAAATCAGCTCGGATATTGGCTTTTGTTAAATCAAGCATATCCGGATTAAATGGTGATAAGATTTCAATAATCTTTTGATTAAATCCCGAAGATTCTCTAAAATCAGTCCAGTTTTGTGTAATTGAGTTAAATAGTCCAGCTTCTGTTAAAGAATTTTCACCAATATTTGCTAAAGTGTCTCGCCCAAACTTAGTTTCGACAAAAATTATTTTATTTTCGCAATAAATCGCAATATCTCCTAATGTCTTTGAATCGTTTCCCGTATGTTTCACTTCAATTACGTTTTCTTTTTTTAAAATAGGATCTAATCTTATAATGTATTCAAATAAGCTATAATTTTTACTTTTATTAGAGTAAAGTTGATTTATCAAATTGGATAAAACTTGTTCTTCTCGATCAGCAATGACCCTAGCGGTTTCTCTCTTCATAAGATGTAAATATCTGATTTTTCTGAAAAAAATAAATTTTTATTTAATAAAAACTGTGTTTTTTGCTAAAAATAATGATTTTTTTTAAATTCTACATTTAATCGATATGGTTGAATTTAGGACATAAAAACAGAATCCTCGGGAATTCATTCCCGAGATGAATGTCCCATAGTGAAACATTTGCCTACTATATGTAGGCAAATTCCTCATAGATGTTGATATTTTG
>Ga0255166_1000073_pt1 | contig 59142 bp, 106 predicted proteins | sample Atl_Cont_RepC_8d_FD_186013 | JGI IMG/M metagenome (GOLD analysis project Ga0255166, IMG submission 186013) | Freshwater microbial communities from Altamaha River, Georgia, United States - Atl_Cont_RepC_8d | ecosystem: Environmental > Aquatic > Freshwater > River | place: USA: Georgia...
GGCTCCATTATTTGGAAAAATATCAAAAAAATGGTTTATATCGATCTTGCCGAATTGTTTCTGATAATTCAACCTATGAGTCCACTTTAAAAGGTCTTAAAGATAAACTCGCTATTTTAGAGGCTTTTGACTGATTAAAAACAATCTATAATAGATTTTTTAGCATATAAGTTTTTAAGAGTTGTTGGATAATCAGGATTGTTGACCATAAAACATCTCTCAAAACAAACGTTTCTTACCCCTTCTTTGTCAAATTCTCCAATTTCGAGAGCAAAGATACAAATGTCAATGGTTAATTTGTCTTTTTCTATCCAAAAAAAAGCAGACAAGTTTTGTTTAATTGCTTCTTTAAAAAGATTTAATGATTTCTCTCCATCTTTATAGTAAAGGACTAAATGTCCACATTTTTTGATAAGATTTATCCAAAATTCTTCATCTTCTTTAGATATAAAAACAGCTAAATCGTAAGCTTTAGTGTATTTAAAAAAAAGAGCCAATTCTTCAACGCTTAAATCATTTAAAATATTTTTTAAATTTAAATAAGAGTTATCTTTTACAATAATATCGAAGTAATCTTTTTGATTCTTTAAAATTATATCTTCAAATTCTTTTAACTTTGACATAAATAACTTTCTAACAATTAAAGATCTAGTTCGATTATTTTTCTTTTTAATTGCGCAGATTTTAAAGCTTGTTTTTTTGTTTTATAATGAGTTTTACTGAAATAAGTTATAGCTCCATTTGTTATAGAAAAAACAAAACTATTCGGGTGATTTATTGCCAATGAATACTCGCTTTGAGTTAATTTTTTACTTTTATAGTTAAAAACTTTAATTTTAAACATTTTATAATTATTTTTCATAATTTTAGTCCCTTTTAATAACTTCCCAACCTTCACTTTTAAGAACAGATTCAACGTCTTCTGGCAAGTCAAATCCATCTATCGACTTTTCCTTTTTTTAATTCTTTTGATAAATCTATAATAGATATTTCTTTTCTTCCATAGATTCTTTGAAGTTGATTATATGTTTTTTTAATAAGAGTTATATCCATATTATCTCCAAACAGATAAAATAAGTTTTTTGTTTTCACTGAAAACTTCTGCTCTTATATTTTCATTCATAAGGGCGTATCTTAACTTTTCAGCTCCCGAGAAATCTTTAATTCCTAATCGGATCGCTTCTATTTCAAGTCCACTTCTTTTCGTTAACTTTAACCATCTTTTAATTTTTTCTAAGTTATTCATATTAAAAAACCTCCAAATGAGAAACTTCTTTAATTAAATCATTGTTTTCATCGATTAAGTCAAAAACGACCATTTTTTCAAAGAGATAAACATTTAAAACTTTACATATTTTGTTTTGAGTTCCATGCTCATTTGTTTCGTTAAAAACAACTTCATCACCCTGTTTTAATTTTTCAGCTTCTTTAATTTTCATAATTATTTCTTTCTATTTTTAAAATCAACAAAAATAAAATTTTTATTTTCTTCGTTTTTAGAGGACTTAAGGCTCGAATTATTCCATAATCCTTCACATCCATATCTTTCACACATATCTATATGTTGTTTTGAAACATTGCCTAAAACTTTATCTAAGGACTCTTTATCTTTTAATAAATCTCTTGAATTTTTCATAATAACCTCTAATTTAAGTTAAGCAATCTAAAAGCCAAGTTTTAAACGAATATGTTTGATTTAAAAGATGAGTTTGTCAAAGATTCATTCAAAAAAGTTCTAAGTTGTTGATTTTATTATGTGTCTAACTTTTAATCAATGTTTAAAATATAATCAATCGAAAGCTTCTAAAATAGCTTTTTTCTCTTTTAAGTTTTTAAGGGTTGTTTCAAAGTCTGGATTTGGGACAATTCTTACATATTTATAACAACTTTTATCTAGTTCTAAAGCTAAAAGGCAAAGGCCAACAGTTTGTTCTTTTATATATAGAAAAGAACATGGTGATCTCAAAATCGCTAATTCACATAATTCTTTAGTTTGATTTTTGACATATTTGATAGAAATTTGATCATTTATTACAGCTTGTTTACAGAGTTTTTTTGACTGGTTTTGAATTAAAGCTAAAGCGCTTGGTTTTTTAAAAAATATATGAATTAAGTCATTTTCACTTAATTGATTTAACCATTTAACTAAAATATCCATTTCTTCTTGCGAACAACGATTTTCTTCAACCCATTTATCTAACTCAGAATAGTTTTTTGAAACTTTTTTATTCCAATAAAATTGAATAGCTTCATTTTTTAATTCTTTAATGTGAACAATTGAAGAAGCATCGATCTTAATTGCTTCTTTTTGTATTGTTAAGCTTGGTTTTTCAAAGTATTTGATAACAAATGGAGAAACCTCTTGAATCATTCTTTTTTGTATTGAACTGTTAATTTTTAAAAATTTAGCAATGGAAAGGTTTTTTTTAACATTTTTTATTTGAGAATCAGAATCTAAAGAATTTAAATATTCTACAAAAACAACAAAATCTTCTTTAGAGCAGATTTTTTCTAAAACCCAATCTTTAAAAAACACTTCAGTAGAATCTAATAGTCTATTAAGTTTTTTCATTTATTCTTTCCAAAAAAAGGGGGTTTATCCCCCTTTCAACTATTCGCCTTGGTTACTTTTTTCCCAAGATTCTTTTACTTTTTTAATTTCTTCAAAAAGATCTGGGGTTTCATTTTTAATTTTTTCAACAAGTTTAGTACCGTTTCCATTTGAGTTAGCTAAAATTTTAGTTAAAATCAAACCTTTAGATTCACTGTTGATTAAAGCTCCAACTTTACAAACCATTTCGCTTTCTTTTTTTGTTAATTTTTTATCTTCTTTTTGTTTTTCGACAAAGAAGTTAACAATGTCTGAAGCTAATTGAGTCATAAGTGGAATTTCTTCTTTTTTAACGTGCTTTAAAAGACTTGGATTTTCAATAATCTTTTTAAGCGTTACTTCAACTTTTTCGTTTAAAATTTCAATAATTTTCTCACCGACAGATCCGAAGTACATTTTTAAGTTTGCTTCAATTAAAAAGCGAGCATTTTCACTTGTGTTGTAGTCATTTTTAATAGAGCTAGTGATAACCATATAGTTGTCAATAGAACGTGGTGAAAAGCTTGAATGAGGCTCACCGAATAAATTACAAAACTCTTTATGATCTTTCAAATAACTCAATAAAAAGTGATCTCCATGTTTTTCTTCAAGATGTGAACAAATCTCTGTAAAAGTTGGTCTAACATGAATAATAACATAACGCTCTTTTAATGCGGAGTCAGGTTTAGCCGTATTAAATCTTGAATCGTCAAAATTATTACCCGCTGCGACTTGAATATATCCATTTCCTAAGTAGTTTCCATTGATTCCTCTATCCATCCACATAGATAATAAAGCACCTTTCATTTGAATATCAAAAACTCTATTAGCTTCGTCGTAAAAAACTGCGCCATAACCAAAAGAAGGGTTAGATTCTGGTTTTGAAAATCTTTGAACATAAACATTATCAACTAATTCAGGTGGCACTGGCATACCTGATAGATCTTGAGCGTCTTTTGCGCATAAATTAACTAAATGAACTTTTGCTTTAGATTTTTGTTGTTCTTTAAAATAAGCTAAGTCTTTAGGTGAATAAACTTCACTTTCTTTTAAAGTTAAAATTTCTTTAGAAACTTCGTCTAAAACTTGAGAAACAATCGAAGTTTTACCAATCCCAGGCTCACCCTCTAGAAAGTACATTAAACCTTGACTTTGAGGTCCATTTTTTACAACTTGTAAAATTTGATGTTTTAAGATTTGTTTTGTTTGAGTGATAGAAGCTGTGATTTTTGTGATTTGATCAATTGTTTTTACTTTTGACATAAAAGACTCCTTTATTTTTTGGTTCATTAAACATTTCGGAACATTTCTTTAAAACTTTAGCTTTTTTTTAAATAAAAATATATATTTTTTTAGTCTTGATTAGAATTGATACGTTTTTCAATGAAATTATCAAAATAAGACAAATTTTAATCGAAAGCTTCTAAAATGGATAATTTTTCTTTTAAACATTTCAATGTTGATTCGTGAGTTGAGTTGTCTGGAACAATTCGGCAAGATTTATACAAATTTCCTTTTTGATATTTTTCCAAATAATTGATCCACTCTTTTGTGGTTATATCAAAAGGATTATTATGACAATAAATATTTCCCTGTACTTCACGAGGCGAGCCTTCTAAAGACTTAAGTTGATTATTTGAACAATCAAAAAATCCATTAACTTCTTTCGGGCAACCTTCTAATGATTTAAGTTGATTTTCATAACAATAAAAATCTCCTTTAACTTCTTGAGGACAGCCTTCTAATGACTTTAATTGATTATGGGAACAATCAAAATAGCCATTAACAATACCAAATTGAAAAGGAATTGTTTTCAAATTTCTATTGCTAAGATCAACTTCTTGGAAGCAATCTAAAACACCCGTTTTTTCAAATTTTTCTTTATCATATTTGGTTATTCCAAAATCTTCAGGTTTTTTCATTTTTTTCCTTTAAAAAGAGTCAATAATCATTTTTTTTGCATATAAATTTTTTAAAGTTGTTTTATAGTCAGGATTTGGAACAATTCTAACGTATCTATAAATATCTTTATTATTTTTTAAAGCAATTAAGCAAGCTTTAACTGATTGGTTTGTTATATATTGTAGAGAAAAAGAGTTAATACTAACCGCTGCTAAAATAATGGGATTTGTTTGATTTTCAATATATTTAATAATTGTCCAATCATGTTTAAGTAAAGAAATGATTTGATCTTCTGATAAAAGATTTATTGATTTTAAGAATTTTTTAAAATCCTCATCACTTAAAACAGAATAAAGCTGATACTCGGTTAGAGTTAACCATTTGTGTTTTTTTAAAAAATCAAGAATTTTATCAAATGTAAACAAATCTATTCCTTTACTCATTCTGGATAAACTTTTATATTTTGAAAACCTTCAATTTTTCCAGCATGATCTTCTCCATAAAGATAAAAGATTGAACTTATATCTTTATTATCAAAATGACCAATGTGTCCATCGGTATGAATAACAACTCCGTCAGCACCTAATTCTTCAGCTCTATCCCAAATAAATTGAAGATCAGTACCTCCACCTCCATTAAATTGAATATCTTCAGGCTTAAAATTACTTACATTTTCAATTTCAGCTTCCCAACAAAGCTTTGTATCTCCAACGACTATGTGAAGAGATTCACAAATTGAAGATAACTTTTGAGCTTGATCCAGAATCATTTTGAAAAAAGTGTCCCCACCCATAGAACCTGAAGTATCAACTCCAAGAATGATTTTTGATCTTGTTTTTTTTCTTCTCGCTCTAGCAAGGTAAGGGTATCTTTTGTTTAATTTCATGAATGTTTTTTTCTCATCTCCAACAACTGTAGTCGCAAAATCAATAATTGCGTTTTTATCAGTTCTTGTACGAATCATTTCAGATACATAAAAAGCAATTTCTCCACCAAGTTGACCAATCGCTTTAGAAAGTCTATTTTCTCTTTTTAATTTTTCTAAGCCTTCACGCATAGCTTTTTTAGCATTTTCGGAAAGCTTGTTTAATTGTTCTTCAGTTAATTTTTTACCGTTAATGGTTAAATTTCCATTTTCGTCTTCACTAACCTCAAAAACTCCATGTTCGTCAAAACCTTGCCCATTGCCACAACCTTTCCCATTGCCACCACCTTGTCCATTTGGAAATTTATCTTTGTTTTTTAATAAGATTTGATATAACTCTTGAGAAGTAATATCATGGCCTGTAATATCTTTAAGTTCAGGAATCATTTTTTTCAAATCTTCAAAAAAACAACCACCAGCTAAAATTGAATTATTTTTAAGATCTTTAATTTGAGATAATCTTTTCGCTAAATAATGACCTGATTCATTGATAATATAGTCTTGAGCCATATTTGAGATATGTGCGTCTTTTGATTTTTCTTGGTGTATTTGAAATATATGATCATAAGATAAATGTCCGACTTCATGCTCTAAAAGACCTGTAACATCGTCGCTATGAGCTTCAGCCATTGCTTGTTCATTAAGAAGCATATAGATTTTATCAGTTTTAGGGTTGTATCCAATTCCACCGATTGATTGAGTAAAATCAGGAGTGATTAAAAAATTTATTTTTCTTAAAAGTTCAAAATAAATTAAATTATTAGACTCAACATTTCTGAAAGCTTTATAAAGATTTTCGTCAGCTTTTTTTTGTTGTAATTCACTCATTTAATACCTCGTTAAAGTTATAATAATTGTATCGGATATTTTGCTTTAAATCTTTAACTTTTTTTCATTTTATCGTTTAGAGGCGTTTTTTTTTAAAAAGTCTCAATTTGGATCATTTCTATTTTAAAGCCTCTAAAATATCTTTCTTTTCTTTTAGATTTTTTAATGTTGTCTCATAATCTGGATTTGGAGTAATTCTAACATATCTCCAAGTATACCTAACGTTATCTAAGGCGTAGATGCACAAATCAACGGTTTGATTTTTCAAGCATTTAATTGACCAAGGGAATGTTTTAACAGCGGTTTCACACATTTTGTCGGTTTGATTTGAGATAACTAATAAAATTGTTGGATCTTCTTTTAAATATTTACAAACCTCTTCTTCACCTAATTGATTGAACCAATTTGTAAATAGTTCAATTTCAAGTTTAGAACAATTCCAATTATCAAAGTAAATAGATTGAGCTTTTCTTTTTTTAAATAATTTATCAAAATCTTTATCAGTCATCTTTTAACTTTCAGTATAAATCTATTGAAGCGAAATTGTTTGATTTTGTCTATTCAATAGCTCATCTTGGGTTATTTCTCGATGAACATAAGACTGAGGAGGTTGGATAAGTCCTTTTTGGATTAACAATCTTGCTTGAAATGATAATTCTGGCTTGTCCCAAACGTATCCCGTTTTAACCATATCAACGAAAAGTTGAAGCTCTTCTTGTTCTGTTAATTTGTTGTCATTGAAAAGTTTTAACATTCTTGAAAAGTATTTATTCATAAAGATCTCCTAAAGATCTTATCGGTATTTATTTTTAAATCTTTAATTTTATTTTAGATCGTATAAAATAGTTAATAGGCTTTTTAGAGTTGTATTAAAATCTTGATTTGATACAATTCTTGTATTTTTTATAAAGTTTTCTAAAGCTAAAGTTTTAAAGAAATTTTCCGAAAAGATTAAAAAAGGAAAAAAATGAAAAAACCTGAAGATTTTGGAATCATAAATTTCGATAAAGAAAAGTTTGAAAAAACGGGAATTTTAGATTGCTTCCAAGAAGTTGATCTTAGCAATAGAAATTTAGAAAAACTTCCTTTTCAATTTGGTATTGTTAATGGCTATTTTGATTGTTCTCGCAATCAAATTAAATCATTAGAGTGGTGTCCTAAAGAAGTTAATGGATTTTTTGATTGTTCTCGCAATCAAATTAAATCATTAAAGGGGTGTCCTATAAAAATCAATGAAAATTTTTATTGTTATAAAAATAAACTTAAATCATTAGAAGGTTGTCCTAAAGAAGTTAACGGAGGTTTTTATTGTTATCATAATTTCCTTAAATCATTAAAAGGTTGTCCAGAAAAAGTTACAGATTATCTTTCTTGCGACAACAATCCATTCGATATGACAGTTAAAGAATGGATCAATTATCTAAAAAAATATAAAAAAAGTAATTTATATGGATCTTGTCGAATTGTTTCAGATAATTCAACTTACGATTCAACTTTAAAGGGCCTTAAAGAAAAACTAGCTATCCTAGAGGCTTTTGATTGATCATCTTTAAAACACCGACCAAAAGATTGACACCTAATCAAATCAACTACTTAAAACACTTTTGAACAAAAAATTGACACTTTCTTTTTTTAAATCAAATATATGCTCTTATAAGCTGGCACTTCTATTGCTAAGATATATTTTATGGAGATTAGTGAAATGAAAAAAAATGAAATTTTGGAAGAATTAGCTGAAATTGCGGATCAATTAAATTCTTTAAATTATAAAGAAGATGATTCATTGGTTTTAGAGCATTTATCAAGACTTGAAGATATGGAAAAAGAGTTGTCTGGTCAAATCGTTTTAAACCCTAAAAAAACAAAGGTATTACGCCATTGATTAAATCTATTATTTTACTTTTTTTAATGTTTTCATTTTTATCTTGTACAAACAAACAAGATAAATTGAATATGTTTAATTCAAATCATTGGAATCAAGCCTTGGTTTGGAAAAAAGATATTAAACTATCTTTCCATAGAGATTTTCCAAAAGATAAAAGGTTAATTGTCATTGAGGAGGTCTCTAAAATAAATAATTTTTTAAATCAAAACTTAATAACTTTTGAAAAAGACTCTTCTAATCTTTATCAAAAAGATGGAGTTAATGTTCTATATTGGAATGGATCTAAAATTTTTAAAGAACTTAATCCAGGGGAACAAGCGAGGACTTCAATTTATTGGTCAGGTGATTCAATTATTGAATCTGATATAGTTTTTTCAGATAAGTTTGAAGATTACGACTTTCATTCTCTTGTTAGACATGAATTTGGACACTTATTGGGTTTAAAGCATTTCGATAATGAGTCAAATTTAATGAACTCATATCTCGGTCTTGGAGAAGTTAAAGAATTTTCAAAAAATCAAATCCAGCAATTAAACTTTTTCTACAAAAAAGACAATAAATTAGCAAATTTCTAATTATAATTATTTATAAATATAAAAACGAAAAATAAAAAATCCTATTTAATTCAAATAGGAGCTTTTATGAAATCTTTTTTAAAAATAAGCCTTGCTTCCATTTTTCTCTATCAAAACGCATATTCTAAAGACCTAGGAATAACTCAATGGAGAGAAGAAAGAGCTTTAAAAGGTTATATTTTATCGATTGATTTAAAAAATAAAAATTGCAAAAACATTTGGAATGATCAAATTAAAGCGTTTAAATCTAAAAATCCTAAAATCAAAAATCCAAACGTTATAAAAATAAATCAATCAATAACTGTTCAAAGTTGTGTTGAGATTCGAGAAGAGAAAAAAGAAGAAGTCGTCCAACAGCCAGTTAAGTTGGTTGAATCTAAGAAAGATAGCTCAATTTCTATAGCACTTAGTGGTCAATCTAACAGTGTTGAAGAAAAAGATAACGACTCTTCTAAAAATGGACGAGGAGTTAAGCTTGAAATTTCTCAAAAAATAGATTCTATAAAAGCGTCGGCTGGTTTTTTATTTAATAAAACAGAATGGTCAAAAAATGGAATTAACCTATCTTCGGAAAGATTATTTTTAACTGCTGATTTTGCTTATTTGTTTAAATTTTCAAGACTTCAGTTAGGTCCAGATTTAGGTCTTTTATTTAATTCAAAAAACGCAACATTCAAAGACATTGAGAATAGATCTTCTGAAAAGGTTAGTCCATATTTAGGGTTAAACCTAAACTATTCGCTTAGTGAACATTTTTCAATTGATTCTAAAATTTTAAACAAGATAGAGTCTCGTCAAAACACTAACCTAACTATTGGACTTGAATACAAGTTTTAAGGATTTTATGAAAAAAATAATTTTAACACTAATAGCTTTAAACTTGTTTTCATGTTCTGATTCTTATACTAATGTTAGATCATGTGAAGATGATTTAGATAGTGATAGTAAAATAGGGGTTTATAAAGCTTTAGAGGTCATTAAGACGGATATTTATAATGGAATCGACCTAGACCCTAGTAGTTCGACATTTCTTCAAAATACGGAAACTAGACGTGATTATGTGATGATGTCATGTCGAGTCTATTCTTGTAATCCTGGATATCAGCTTGTTTATGGGATTAGAAACGCTTTTTTTGAAAAAAAGAAGGATTTAAACTTTACACCGCTTTTCTCTGATAGTTCAGTTCCAAGCGATCTTTGTGTAGAACAGGAAAGAGTCTGTAATAGTCCTTTTGGAGAATCTGGAGTTCAATTTTATAAAAACATTGATATTTCAAAAGCTTTTTCTCTAACCGCTAACGCTGTGGCAACACCTCCTTCGATTAGAGACGTGGCTCAATACTCTCAATGTTATTTAAATGAAGTTGAGTGCGACACTACAGATTTAACAGCTGTTGAAGGGGCTATGAGTGGTGTTAAATACTTCAATAAAGCAACTAGAAGCTATGGATCATGTTTTGCGACAGCTTGTAATTTAGGGTATAGTTTAGTTGGTAGCGCTTGCGTTGTAAACGCCCCTCCAGCTGATCCATGTCTTAACAATCCAATTCTGTGTATGCCTCAGATTCCGCCTTTATAAATGATTGAATACCTTGAACAGATCCTAAGTCGAAGCTTTTCGATATTTTTTGATAAGAGAATTTGATTTTGTTTAGTAAATCGACAATTTCAAATTCTCCTCTTTTTGATTTTTTAAGAGTAGGTATTTTATTGATTAAAGATTTTGGTAAAATATAAAAACCCCTAACTGCTTTATTTCCAATGTATTTTTTTTTCAATAAAATTAACAGATTCATCCATTTGTGATTTTAATACATTTTTCAAAGAAAACCTCATTTCTGATAAAATTATACTGTAAAAATTTAAAGAATATAAAACGTTCCATTTTAAGATTAAAGTTTTTAAAGAAACTGCCGATAAGTTTTTTATGAAGATTTTATTTGTTTTAACATTTTTTTTAATCGGTTGTGTTTCAAAAGTTGAAAGAATACCATCTTCAATTGATACAAACCCTCAGTCAACCCTTTTACCTTATTCATTTGTTTTACCAAGCTTTATTGCAAATGATAAAATTTATAGATCTAAAATAAAAATAGGAATTATAGATACTGGGGTTGATTGGAACCATTACTATTTGAAAAACTTTAAATCAAATCTTCAAAAAAAAGAGGGAGCGGTTGATCCTATCGGACATGGAACTCATGTTGCTGGAATTGTAGTTAAAGAAATGGTGAACAGAATTGGTCGAGGTATTCAGGATAGAGTGGAAATTATCAGTTATTCTTATGTTCGTCCAAATTCAACAATTGACAAAAACAGAGAAAGACTTATATCTGCTCTGAAACAGGCTTTAGAGGATGATGTTTCTTTTCTTAATTTGTCTTTTTCAGGACCAAACTTTGATCAAGAAGAGTACGATCTTTTAACTCAACTTTCCGACAAAGGGGTTAGAATTTTTGTAGCGGCTGGAAACAATGGAGATAGCGATCCAACTTACCCATGTGCTTATCAAATCGATAATTTAGCTTGTGTCGCTAATTTAAACGGGGATTCACTCGATTTAAGCTCAAGCTATGGCCCTAATGTGTCAATGGCTGAACAAGGAACAGAAATTTACTCAACCCTTCCAAATAATCAGTTCGGGTTTAGAACAGGAACTTCCATGGCAACCCCTCTTGCTTTAGTTAAGATCTTAAAATTAGAGCTTTTTTTACAAGATTTAGAGCTTAATTAAAGGTTTATTTTATTATTTTATTGAACTTTCGACCTTAAAATTAGCTACAAGCGATTTTAATTTCGAATTAGATAACTTTTTTACAGGTTTGGCTTTAGGATAAATATTTTTTAAAGACGTTCCTGTACTGCTCATGCTACGGATTTTTTTTAATGTAAAAAAGGCTTGGTCAGAAACAAAATAGCCTAAATGATTTTCTTCTTTCAATAATTCACTTGTTTCAAATTCTTTAAACTTTTTCATATTTTCCTAAAATGTTATAATATAATTTTACCATATTTTTAGTAAATTCAAATAGATAAATGAGTTTTTTTGTAAATAATATCATTTTAAAACCTATTTAAATCTTTATGGAACTGACAATTTTATTTTTTAGCTTATTATTTTTAATTTTTGTAATTCAGATATCCCTATTTTGGTTTTTAGATAGATTAGATTAGGAAATAATCTTTTATAAATTTGATTGTTTCTTTATCTTTAAAATATGTTCTTTTATATTTAAATCGTTTGTCTTGAATCCAGTTTTTAAAAAGATCTTTTCCTAATTTTTCTGTGATTATTTCAACTTTTAATATATAATCGATAACCTTTCTTTCGCTTGTATAGACTTCATATATTTTTTGAAACCTTTCACTACAATGATAATTCATATATTTGTTATTTTTATAAAGAACGAAATGAGCCAATTCATGAAAAAAATGAGAGTAGAGTTCAGATTTGTTGTTTTGATAAGTTGGACAAATAAAGGAATCTCCCAAAAAAGCACCTTTATATGTGTTTTTAAAAATCACTCGAGCCCCATAGAATGAAGCGATGTTTCGAAGATTTTTCTTGTCTTCTTGACTTAAAAGATACGTCATGAAGATTTCCTATAATTATCTTTAACCACGTTTTGTCCAATAGCTTCTTTTAAATCAATCAATAAAATAAGATTTTCTTTTTTAAAAACACCACTAACAAATCCTGTTTTTTTAATTTCTGGAGCTGGTGCTATTTCTTCACTTGAAATGGAAAGAACCGAATTAACCTGATCTACAACAATTCCAGCTTCGTAATTATCAAAATCGACAATAATAATAGAGGTTTGTTCAGAGACATTGCTTGGATATTTTAGTTTTTTTCTTAAATCTAAAATAGGAATAATTGTTTCTCTTAAATTTATGATTCCTAAGTAATAATCTGGAACATCGGGGATTTTTGTTATTTTTTGATTAAAAGCGATAACTTCTTTAATTGTTAAAAGAGGAATGGCAAACTCTTCATTTCCAAGAATGAACGATAAAAATCTTGATTTTTCCATAATTCCCTCTTTTCTCTAATCTTATATATATTTATACCGATTAGAATTGTCTCAATTCAACCCACTAACGCCAGCCAAGTGCTTTAGAAATCTCTGCAGACCAGCCACCTAAAAGATTAAATCTATTCATTAAAGCGTCATGAAGCTCTTTATTTTGAATATAGATATGATTTGAATCAGCAAATCTTAAAAGCCCCGCAATCTCTAATCGAGACAATTCATTGATTTTGTTCTTCTCTTTTCTAATCTCTAATTCTGTCATCTTTTTTTCCTTGCTTTTTGTTTATTATTATTTTAAAATAAGATAAGTAAAAAAGAAAGAGGTTTTTATGTTAATCCCATTTCCGAACAGTTTTGAAGTTAGTTTAAGAAAAGAACTTAAATCATTGGGCTACACAAAAGAGCAGATTAAAAGAGCTATTCTTCTAACGAATGAAAACCCAGAGCCAGAACCTCCAAATCCTCCGCCACCTCCAAAGCGTAAATCAAAAAATGTAATTGAATTCCCTGTTAAGGCTAAAGTTATTGATTTATCAAGTTATAGAAAGGCTGCTTAATTTTTGAATAATTTAAAACTATTTAAAAAAATAGATTTAAACTCTAATCTATGGATTGGAGCTTTGGTTTTTTCAATCCTAGCTCTAATCTATAGTCCCGATGATCTTTTATTAAAGATTGTTATATTGATTTTTTCAATGATTAGCGTTTTTTGTATTTTTTCAAATGTTGAAAGAAAAAAAGAGTTAGCCGCAATTATTAAAATAGATGTTAGTTTAGTTTATTTATATCAAAAAAATAAACTTTTAACAAAAGAACAATTCTATCAAATCATTAAAAACACGGAAATTGAACTTGATTTCGATTTTTTAAATGTTTTTAAGAAAAGACAAAAAACAAATTGGACCGAATCTTTGCGAAGAACAGTTTTTGAAAGACTTCAAATTATCAATAATCCAGTTTATTCTGTTTATTTATCAGCAAGCCTTAATTATTTAACTAAAAAAGAAATATCCACTCTAAATAAAAAACTATCTTTTTATGAATCTTAAAAGTAGCCAAAATTGTCTTTAAAGGTTTGGCCGCTTATGATCTTTTATAAATGGCCAAATCTATTATTTTCTAATTTTTATAATAACTGTATTGACTGAAGCGTTTTTAAATTTATCCACTAAAACTTCACTAACTTCTTGATTTTCTGAAAATTTAAAGTTTTTAAGACTTGCCGGAACTAATGCCACTATAATGCCTGATTGAAGATCATTTATTGCTTTTTGTAAATGAATCTTCGCTCTATTTTTAGAATAAGGAGGATTTAAAATAATTCGATCTATTAAAGGCGATATGTTTATTTCTAAATAATCACCACAAATCACTTCTTTAGCGTTTAATTTTTTTAAAACTCGACAATGAGACTCATCCTGCTCAATTAGAGTGGTTTGATTAGGAGGAAGAAATCGAGCAATTCCACCCGTTCCAGCAGAAGGTTCTAAAATTTGAGAATTATCGTCTATTTCTAAAAGATCAACCATGTCTTGAGCAATTTCAGGTGGAGTTTCAAAGAATTGAGAGCTTTCTCGATCTTCTAGTTTTCCGATTCGAGCTGTTTCATAAAAAGCTTCACTAAGTTCTGTTCGATCAGTTTTATATAGATCTTTTTTGATAGGCTCAATCATGAAATGTTCTAAAATTTTTCTAATCTCTTCTTTATTTTCAAAATTTTCTATTGAAAAAGAATAGCCTTTTGAAATTGAATCTCCAATTGACATTAGATTTTGACAAATCTTATAACTGAACAAATTGTATGATTTTTCATAAGTTTTTTTCTTTTTATTAGGAACGTTTTCTTTAGCAGGTATCGATAAAGGAAATTTTTTAGCTAAAATTAAATTAAGCTTTTCCGCAACATCTTCACTAATCAGAATGTGAGCTGTTCCCTTTTTGAATAGTTTTAAAGAAAATGTTCCACCATCAAAAACAATACTTTCTCCAAATTTTTTATCTTTGCAAATTTTATATAAATCATGATAACTTGTAGGATTAGGCATATCTCTGTTGATAACCTTAGATATAACCGCTCTTAAATCATTTAAGATTTCACATCTTCTATGGTTAGGAGACATAAACTTGCTGTCGACAAGATAGTCAATAATCAGCTTGTCGGAAAATCCTTTTGTTTTATTTGTTTTATGATCAGGAGAAAGGGCTTGAAAAAGTCCACAAACTTTATCAACAAAAAAGTTCTCTCTATTTAATAAAAGACTTGTCATTGTTTCTTTAACATTTTCAGGTGTAAAATCAGGGGTTTTCATCAACTCTATTTGATCTTGCCAAGTTGTTCTATTTTTTGCGTCCATAACTTCTAAAAGATCTGTTTTTTTCATTAAAAGATCCCAATAGTGAGCATTTAAAGCTTTTAAAGCACCATCTAATCTAAACATTTCATGAACAAAGCTTCGCTGAGAGTTATTTCCTTTTATGAAGAAGTTTAAAGTTTCGTCTTGATTTGATTGAAATTTAGCCATTTCAATCACTTTTAATTTGTCAGATTCAAATTTTTTTAAAAGATCTAAAATTTCACTGTTTTTTTCGATTTGATTGTATTGCTTGATTTCTTTACTCATAATTTAGTTATCGGTATTTTATTTTAAAAACTTTAATGTATCATTTTAAAGCGTCAAGAATGGCTTTTTTTTCATATAAATTTTTAAGAGTTGTTTCATGATATGGGTTTGGAACAATTTTTACAAATTTATAAACCAAACGAAAAGGATCAGAGATTTTTTCATTTTCTAAAGCTAAAATACATAAATCAACGGTTTGTTCTCTAAGATATTCAATTAAATAGGGGTTTTCTTTTAATGAGTGTTCCCAATAAGAAGTTTTTGGACTATGAATGTATCGAATCGCCACTGGGTCTAGATGAATAGCCGTTTTACACAATTCTTCGGTTTGATTTTTGATAACTGATAAACTAGAAGAGTCTTTCCATAAGTATTTTTTAATTTCTTTTTCTTTGAGTCCATTAAGATAATCAATGATTTCTTTTTCTTGACTCGCACTGATAACACCAATAGAGGTCCATTTATTGTTTCCAAAAATAGAAAAACCTCTATATCTTTTGTTATTTAACAATTCGTCAAACCATTTCATATTTATTTTTCAACTTCTTTAAAACTTGTACATTCACCTTTTAACCAAACTGGATCATAATTGAAAGGAAAAAAGCACCATCCACTTTTAACACCATGTTCATTAGCTTCTAATCCAAAAATTTTTTCAATGTTTGTTGAAATGTTTAATGGAATCATAGAAAGTAAAGATAGCTCTGGACTATTTGACACTTTTTCATAAAAAGAATCAAGCTTTGGAGATCCACAGCTTATATGACAGTTTCCAGGAATACTCTTTTTAAATTGACACTTATGACAATTACTCATTTTTACTCCATTTCGATAAAAGCCATTTCGTTCCTCTAATTGTATTCTGAGTCATAACTACAATAAAAATTCCTAAATTAAACAAGAAAAAAGCCCAAAAAAAGAAAAAGAATTTATTTTCTAATACGAGTTCTAACATGATTTATCTCCTTTTTTAAATTATGACAATAAATTATCGAAAATAGAATAAAAATTGAAGATAAGAGATCTCCATTTTTTAAACAAATCAATCCAATTATAAATGTCATAAGAATAATTGCGTTTAAATAAATTTTAATCACAAGCACCTCTTTTTTAAAATCTTCTCACTTTTTAAAAACCTAATCAAATAAAAAAGAAAAATTGTATCAAAAATAGAAAATTAAAGTTTTTCTTTAAAATTCCGATTATATCATAAATAAAGAGGCATAGATATGAGCAATAGTGAAATTCAGGAATTGTTTGAACAGAATCTTAAAAATGGAAACTATCTTTATCATAATCATAAATTAAGCCCTAAAAAGGTTGATATATGGTTTAACCAGCTTAGTGAAGAAGAAATTGGTAAGTATTTAAAAATAAATACGAGCCTTTTTACTATTCTCAAAAATCAAACCGTTGATTTATGTATTTTAGCTTTAGAAAATGAAAATGAACCATCGATTGATAGGTTCTTCTGTTTCAGATTTGTTAAAATCGTCCCAAATCCAGATCATGAAACAACTCTTAAAAATTTATATGAAAAAAAAGCTATTTTAGATGCCTTAAAATGATAATTTAATAAAAAAAGAAGAAAAATGAACTGAGTTAATTTAAAATTGATATGAGGAGATATCGAAATGTTTTGTGAAAAATGTGGAAACAAATTAGAAAAAAACAATTGTCAAAAATGTGGTTTTCAAAAATTCTCAAATCCTGTTCCTGTTGGGGTTGGAATAATTCCTGTTTATTGTCAAGATCATAAAATTAGGCTTCTCGGAATTCAGCGAGGAACAAGTCCTAAAAAAGGCGAAATTGTCCTTCCAGGTGGTTTTATGGAGATTGAATCAATTCATGAAGCTGTTCAAAGAGAAGTTTGGGAGGAGACAAGGGTTAGAATCGAATTTAAGCACGGTTCTCAAGATTTTCCATTTGCACTAAGTTCAATCCCTGATCCAAACAGAGTTCTTATTTTTGTTGAATCCATTTTTATTAAAGAAGAGGATATTGATTTTACATTTAAAAATGAAGAAACAGAAAGAATTGTTTTAATCTCAGAGGATACGCCGATTGGTTTTGAGCTTCACAAAATAGCTATTGATCGATATTTTGAGAAAAGAAAAAAGTCTAGTGGATTGGATAAACTTTATGTTAAAAAAGACTAATGTTTTCGAATTAAAATCATATGAACCATTTGTTTTAGGACTGATCAAACTACCTATCAAATTTTTATATTTAATTTTTTTATTATTTGGTCGATCTTTTTTTTACACAAAACATTATTTTGAAATAAAAATGAAAAAAACTGGTCATTTCCTCGTTGACGAATCGACACGAAGAAAAGAAGGAAATTTGATTTTGATTGATTGGAATGAATCTAAGTGTCGATGTGGAATGGAATTTAACGATACTTTAGAAAAAACAGCTCTATCAATTGTGGAGGATTTATGAGATTTTTAAATGAAAACACGAAAGCTTTTGTTTATACCATTTTAGGTTTTATGATTGGATATGTTGCTTTGGGATATTATTTTAATCGAGTCAACTACGAGAATGAAAAAAGACAAGTATTTTTAACTTCGAATTATAGCTGTTTTTTTATTTTAACAAAATACGGCGCTGTTTCAAATAAAAGTATTGATTCGATTTGTTCTTATTTTAGCGAAGATGTTTCAAAAAATCAAGACGATATTTCTAGACAAATGGATCAAATCAATGAAAAAAAGTAAAATTTTAATTTTAATCGCTTCAATCATAAGCTTATCTATTCATTACACTATTTACGAATCTATAGAAAGCTATAAGCCAAAAGATAAAGAAAATGTTTCGATAAATCTTGAATTCAAAGAAGAATTAGAAGGGGATAAAGTTTCTTTAGATAAAATTAAAGAAATTTTAGAAAAATCAAAAAAAAGACAAGAATCTATTCAAAATGGATCAAAAATTGATAAATCTGAAAAATTTAACGCCTTTGTCGATAAAAACGAAGAAGGATCAGAAGCTTGCCCTGCTAATCGAGTCTATACGGGCTTTGGTATAGCTTTTGAAACAACCCTAGTCAAATTAGGAGATGAATCTTTTAAATCAATGGTAAGCATGTTTGAAGGAAATAAAACGTTTTATAAGGTTAGGAGCATAAAAAAAGGATCTAATGTTGAAAAAGCGGGGTTAAAACCTGGGGATTGGATTGAATCTTCAATTTTTAATTCTAGAAAATTACCCTTAAACACAGAATTTCCATTTTTAATTATAAAAAACGGGAAAAAATCGTTAATCTCGGTAAAAACTGAACTTATCTGCTTTTATTGATCCGTTTTAATCTTTTCAGCGGTGTGTGTTTATTTTATTCAAGAAAATAATAAAAATATGAATAGATTCAATACTTTTTCTGAATAATTTTCTTTTAAGTATTTGAATTTATTGGAATCTATTATTTGAATGATTTATTCATATACATCGAAGTTTAAATGTATATTTTAAACAAAACCTAAATTAAGTCAATTTTTGAAAAAGAAAACTAACAAATATGATTTTTGTTAGCATTTTCACAAGAAGTTGTGAATTAAGATTTAAATATTTTTTTATTGAAATAAAAACATACAAATTCACACGAACCTGTGAAATTAAAACAAAACATTATTCAGCTCAGATAAGTAATGATTTGCGGTTGATACGGGTCTATTTTTATCGATTTTATCTAATGGAACTGTCCATCCGTATTTAGGATCATAGCTAAGCTTTGGAAAAATTTCACTGACCAGAGTTGTTCTATCGAGGTGTAAATTATGATTTCTACAGAACTGTTCTACTTCAACCAGGCTATTAAATCGTCCTTCAATTCCTGTTATTGGGTGAGCAACTAAGAAAAACACATGTCCAAGCCATCCTCCTCCGGCGTGAAGAGATAGGTTTGCGCAAAGCCTTGTTTCGAAATTAGGATTAACCATTTGAACCTCCAAGATTTAACTCAACCAGTCTTTTAACGTCAACACTTTGATCTAATAAGTATTTATAAATCAAGAAAAGATTTAAAGTATCATATCCACAGTAGCGTAAAAGAGCTTCTTTAATTTCTTTTTTTCTATCAAGATTAGTTGTTTCAATCATTTCCTTATAATAGCTAGAAATTTCGCTTCCACTTTTAATTGTAGAATCACTATATGATCCATATTCTTTTAGAAAAATAGGAGAAACAACTTTTAAACTATAAGAACCTCGATATTCAGGGTGATAAGTGTAATCTTTAATAACGTCTAAAAGATCCACGAAACGATCTAATAATTTTAAAAGTCTAGGAGCAAATTCTGGGAATTTGACAGCTAATTCTTTAATTCTTGTCTTTTCATAGTTTTGATTGTAGCTGACAATAGATCCATTGTTTTGCTCTAAATGATTAAGCATAGATTCAATAAGGGATTGATTTGGATTTTTCTTTGATTCATGTAAAAAATAGAAATGATCCATTTTATCATTATTTGAATAGATATGAAGAGAGTATTGAATTACGAGTTGTTCGAATGGTTTTTGATTTTCAAGCATAGGAATAGCCCCCATAACTGCTTCAAAGTCAAAAAAGTTAAGAGGAAAAACGTATTTTGATAGCTCATTTTTGATCGCTTCACTATCAAATACAAGTTTATTTTCTTTTATAGATTCAATAATTGTCGGGTTTTGTTCATAAAATTTATATTTTTCTTTAAAAGCTTGGTCATGAATTGTTTTAATTCCTTGATTAAAAGCTTTATATTTGTTCACAAAACGAGGCAAATTTAGAACACTACTTGTATCTTCTCTATTAAAATTACATAAATGAGCAAAAGGACACTCCTCACAAGCGGTTGAATACTGTGGGTTTGGAGCTTCATTTAGCTCAATCAATTCTTCTGCTTTATTTAATTTTTCCCAAAATTTACGTTCATTACTCTTAACAAATTCCGTTACGTCTTCTTTAGCGAAATACTCACTACCTTCAAATTGAGTCGCGTCTTTGTTGACAAACCACAATTCAAATCGACTAATCGACAATCCTGTTTTAGTCGCAACCCAGTATTGAATAAGCGCATCGTCGTAGTATTCAGGTTTCATTTTACCTGAAGATTTGATCTCAGTCGCATGATAGTTTATTTCGTCTACTTTTTTTAGAATATCAAATTGAACAATTGTGTTTCTTGTGGCAAAAGCCGCTTCAAAAATAACATTACTTGTTTTTAATAATTCTTTTGTGTATTGTGTTTTTTCATAGTTATCAATTTTGTCTTGTAGCTTTCCGTCAGGGTAGATATTTCGAGCAATAGCTTCAACTTCTCGACCTTGATCAAAAACTTTTAAAGTTTGCTGATCCCAGACTTTATCTTTTGGTCTATAAACTGAAAAATAGAATTGACGTTCACAAACTGCTAGTTCTTTTAATTTCGACTTTGAGAGCTGTATTTTTTTCATAACTATCCTATCGGCTCATTTTTTAATGAACTTTAATCTTTTTATAAATATCTCATTTTAAGACATTTAATATCGACTGTTTTTCTTTTAAATTATTTAGAGTTGTCTCAAAATCTGGGTTTGGAACAATTCTAACATATTTATAGGTTTTTTTTCTTTGTTTTAAAGCGTAAATACATAAATCTACGGTTTGTTCTTGAATATGTTTAATCGAAAAACAATCTCTTTCAATAGCAAGTTTACATAGTTCTTTTGTTTGATTTTTTACATATCTTATAACAAGTGCATTTTGATTTATAGCAAATCGACACAAATCTTCTGTTTGATTATTTACAAATCGTAAAACTTCAGCTTCTTTTCTTATCGCTTGTTTTAATAATTCTTTTGTCGGATTTTTAACGTATTGAATTAAATAAGGATTTATTTTAATCGCAATTTGCCACATCGGTTCGGTTTGATTTGTGATTATTGATAAAATTGTATGATCTTTTTGCAAATATCTTAAAATTTTATCTTCCCTGAGTTGATCCAACCATTTTCCAAACATATTCATTTCTTTTTTTGTAGATATATTTTCTTCAATCCAATTGACTAAACTAACTTTGCTTTTTAGTCTTTTCTCAAAAAGATACTGAACTTTTCTATTTAAAAAGTGTGAATATATTAAATTAAGAAAATGACTTATTTTTTTCATTTTGTTTTAAATATTTTATTCATTATTTTTTTAATAAACGAAGGGTTAATTAAAGAATTAAGTTTATATTGTAGAAAAAAAGGCATTTCTTTATTTAAAAAACCTTTAGCTTGAATTATTTTTTTAAGAGAATAATCATATTCTACGCAATAAATAGGTGAATTTTCTTTCTTTAAAAAAATAATTTGAGATTGTTTCGATACAATTTTTTTAAAATAAGAACCATTTCCAACGCATATTTTCATTTTTTGACCATATTCAAAAAGGTCAATGTTGCTTTTTGGAATGTAAATGTAAAAATCTCCAACTTTTTGAGATTCGATTTTTTTCAAATCACTATCTGGGATATATTGAAGTTCTCCAACTTCTTGCCAAAATTGAATACAATTATGTAATTCTTTTAATGATCTTGGGTTTTTTCTTTTAACCTCAATCAAATACCTATCGATATTCTTTCTTTTTCGTTCAAAAGCCTCAATCATATAATTCGTGTCTTTTATATATTCGTTTTCTTTTAAGGAAAGAATTGATTTTAAAATTAAGCTTTTTTGATTCCAAGTTAGTAAAGATCCAAGGGATTCTGTTGAATTGTTAAATATATTTTGAATAATTTTAGATTCATATATACTTTTGACATCAATTCTATTTTTATCTATTGATTGAATTGAAAAATTCCGAATATCTTTAATGAATGGCAAAAGTAATTGTTGATCTATTTCTTTAGATTCTAAAATATCTCTTATAATTCTAACCATTCCTAGTAAAAGAATTCTTTCGCTTCCTTTTTCATAAAAAAGCTTACTGTAAAACTCTCGCTTAAGTGCTTTATTTGTGATCAAGGATTGTTTGCTTAAATCTTCAAAAAGATTTACCGAGTACGGAGCTTGATCAATTCCAGTTATATTTAAGTCTAAAAATCTTTTAAGAAAAGAGTATTTGTCTTTGTTATTCAGACAAAAATTGTTAATCCCAGAAATGTATGAACGCAACTCTACAGCTTTGTAAAAATTAACTTTTATTTTTAATTCCAAAACCTTTTCTAAAAATTTAAAATAGGGAATTTGACTAATTTTATCAAAACTTAAATTTTCAGATAAATTGTCAATAAAAGGGTCTAAATTTTCAGGATTTAATTCAAAAAATTTAAAAATTTTTAAAACATCTTCTTCAGAAATAGAATCTTTAACTACATGTAAGAGAAAAGAAATAGCTTCTGTTTTTTGATTTTTAAAAAGAGAGTCATAATTTTGTAAAAAGAATGATAAAATTTTTCCCTGTAAAACGTTAACAATTCCATTTTTTTCTTTTTTAAACTCTATAGATATTAAAAATTTAAAACATTTCTTGGAATCATATTTTGCCGACAAATCAAGAAGAGATAAGACCAGATCTGATTTTGGTAAAACGAATCGATAATTTTCTTCTATTTTTACAATTCCTAAAATATCTTCAACTTTGTCATTTTTAATTGAATCTTCAAAATTAAGACAATCCTCTAAAACAAAAACGTTTCTTAATCTTAAAGCCCTTGCTGTTTTAGATAAGAGCGTAAAATCTCCATTTGCCATTGATTTCTTCCAATTATTAACGAAAAAAGACTCATCTTCTTTTTTTAAATTAAGATTTGGATAAAGATAAGAAATTTTAGATGATTTTGAAAAAACCTCTTTCATTTTCTTTAAAACAAAATCATTGCTTTGATTTGTTTTTTCCGAATCTATCTCTTGGGTAAAGAGTTCTGTTTTCATTCTTAAATCATAACATTTATATTTTTTATTTAAAACAAATAATAATAGATATGTATTGAAATGATACGTTTTGACTTAGAAATGATAGAAGTGTATAATTTTTATATGGTTAAATTAAAAAATATATACATGAACATAAACACCATTGCTTTCATTGAAATAAACCTGAAAAAAATGATTCCTTTTTCAAAAGATGATTTTTTAAGATCCGATATGTCTGTCGGTTCTGTTAAGCAGAAAATGACTGTTGACTTCATTGCTTTTTTCCAATTCATATCATAATTTCACTGATTCTTTTGAAATAGCACCTGAAGAGTTTTCTAAATTAAAAGTTGATCTTGAATCTTTTAAAATTTTAAGTTTAAAAAACAGATTGTTTTTTGTAAATCCATTTTTAGTAGAGTCGATAAAAACAAAAGATCCTAATAAGAAAAATAAAATAACTTTCGTAGGAAATCCGACAGCAATTCTTTACGAAGAATTCGAAGCTCCAGGATTTGCTGATGAAATTTTATCTTGTTTTTAAAATCTTTTTAATTTTTAAAATAGATTCTTCAAAACTAACTCCATATCGTCCATTTGGAGAACAAAGAATTGTTCCTAAGAATTTAGATTTATACTCTTTTCTAAATACCTTATTGTATAAAATAACTTGATTTTTAAGCTCTTTACTACTCCATTGAGCTTGATCGTCTTTAACTTCAATTATTAAAATTTTATTATTTTTTTCAATAACAAAATCTGGCCTAATTCCATTGAAATGTTTTTCTCTTTCAATTTTATCTAAATTAAGACTTGATAGCTTCTTAAACATTTCTGGAGCAATAATTTTAACCTCTCTTTGAATAGGATTTGAAAAGTTTTTAATTAAACTTCTTTTTCTAGCAAGATTATAGAGAGATTTGTTTTTTTCTTTAAAAGATTCAATTGTTTTATACTTTTTAATAGAGTTTAATAAGAATTGATCTGTAATTTTTTTAGACCTTTTCTTACATCTCGACATGTGATCAATCGCTTTTTCAAAGAAATCTTTACCTCGTCTATAACAAGCAAAATAAGCATTTCTGTCTTTTAATTGAAAATCTGATCTGTATTTGTATTTTTTCGCAATTTTAATTAACTCCGAATCGGTCCAATTTGTTTTTCTAGGGCATAACGCAATTTTTTGTCTTGATTTGTCAATAACCATGTGGGAACAGACCTGATCTATCCACCCATTATATTTCGCCGCCCAATACAGGGTTCTTGACCCATTTTGAAAAGAGCTGATTGTTTTATATTTTTTCGCTTCCTTCAAACAATCTTGGAGTGTGATTTTGCTGTTTTTAGATATAGACGTGTCTAAATTCAGCGGTTTTGCCCAATTTTTGCTTAAAATAGCAGTATATAGACCTAAATGATATTTATAAACCTCTTTAACGTGTTTAAAACCCTTCTGTTGAACGATTCTTTTAACATGGTCAAAGTGCCAATGCCCAGCTTTTCTTTTAATAGGATTGATTTTAAACGATTTATAATCGCTTTTAAATTCTTTAGGGAAAAATGTGTCAAGCCAATTATTTCGCTTCGATACATTAAAATGGCTCGCGTATTTTATATTGAAATCAGTTCTATTATTTGCTTTTTGAGCAAATTTTTGGCATTCCTCAAAACTAATCTCTTTTATTTGGTGCTGATGATCCTCTAAATACTTATCTAAAAAAGGCATCCAACCCATTTTTAGAGACTTTCTATAAACAGGATAATACTCTTTAATGAAGAGTTTTTTTGTTTTTACTTTTTTCGCAATCTTAACAGCTTCGCTTAGTTTCATTTCAGTTTTCCTTATATTCAACTTGATTTATAAAGGCTTATCGGAGATATTTATTAAAACTTTAACATTATTTTTGTATTTTTTTGATACAATTATAATTCTTTAAAGTTTTATGTCAATTTACCGATAAGATTTCAAATTAAGGAAAATTTATGACAAATGATCAAATTGAATCTCTTTTTATTGAAAGGCTAAAAAAGTCTAGTTATTATTTTTCAAATTGGGATAACTGTAAGCTTTGTACAAAAGATGAAATAGATCTATTCACTAATTGGCTGAATCAACTTAATGAAGACGATATTTGTTTTTATCTTAAAGAAGATTTAACAATTTTAAAATCACTAACTTATCAAACAAAAGAATTGTGCGAACTCGCTATTAGAACAAATCCTTATTCAATTGCCGACATTCGAGATCAAACAGTTGATTTATGTATTTTAGCTTTAGAGCTTAGTAAAAGTTGCCACGTATTTGTCAGAATCGTCCCAAATCCAGATTATAAGACAACACTTAAAAATTTAAAAAAGAAAAAAGCTATCTTAGAGGCTTTAAAATGAAAAATGATCAAATTCAACAATTGTATGAAAAAGGAATAAAAAAATTATTTGAAAAAGGAATAAGTTATTCTCGATTTAGTTTCATATATTGGGTTGAAGAAAACATTTGGACAAAAGAAGAAATGGATATATTTATAAAATGGTTGAATCAATTAAAAGATGAAGAAATTCTGGAATATATGAAAAAGTACGGTCGTTCAATTTTATCTGTTATCACAAATCAATCTGATAATTTGTGTAAATTAGCTGTTGACGATTCGCCTGAAAACATTCAATATGTTCGAAATCAAACAGTTGATTTATGCCTTAGCTCTTTAAAAAAAAACCCAAGAGCTTATCGTAATGTTAAAATTGTTCCAAATCCCGATTTTAAGACCACTTTTAAAAATCTATTAGAGAAAAAAGCTATTTTAGACGCTTTAAAATAAGGCATTAAAGTTTTAAAAATAAATACCGATAAGATAATTATAGGAGATTTTATGTTTAATCTTTTTAAATCAATTCTGACCGATAAAATCAAAAATGATATTATTGAAAATGTCAAAAATAAAAACCAATCTTTTCTTTATGTGAAAGTTGAAAAATTAGAAGAAAATGTTCAATTAAAAATTGAAGACGCTTCGACAGAAGAGGTTATCTTTCATTCAACCATTAGTTGCTCAAATTCAGAAAAGCTTTTAAAAGAAACCGTTCAATTGGTCGAAGATTATGATTTTGTTGTTTTAAAAGGCGCTTAATTTATGAAGATAAAAATTTATATAAATCAATCAAATAAAAATAAAATTATTGAAGATGTTGAAAAAATTAGAGATCTTTTAATCAATTTTGAAAAATTTAATCATTTCATTAAAATTGAATTAAAATCTAATCTTGACTTGACAGAGAAAAGTAAAGTGTCTAAAATATGTGAAAAATATAAAATTTGGAGTCTTTTATGAAATTAGAGTATTTAATGTTAACGCCGATTGTTCTTTTCATTGTTTTTCTATTTGTAGCTTTAGCAAACGATAAGAAGAGATAGTTATGGGAATAGGAAGAATTCGTTATTTTTTGAAAAAAGTAGCTTTATTTTTAAATTATACAATTGTTGTATTCTTGTCTATATCTCTGTCTCATTTAAGTTGGGCTATGTCAATTTTTTTTATAATCGTTTCAATCATTACAGCTTATTTGAATTATCGTCTTTTAAAGTCAAGGCTTATCAATATGGGTTTTGATTCTTCAAAAACATGGCTGTGGCTTTTATTAGATTTTGTCCCATTGCTTAATTTATTTCTATTATTTTTCATGTCCCTCTACCCAACTCATGAAAGGAAACACTAAAATGGGAGTTGATTCAAAACTAAAAGTTAAAAGAAAAAAAGTTTTCACAGTATGGGAAGTTGTCGAAATTGTTGAAAAATCTTTAAGTCCATTTTTAAAACAATACTTAGAAATTCCAGGAAGAAGGCTTGCTAAGCTTAATTTTGATATTAGTCATTATGGGTTGATAAGTTGTTATTTTAATGGAAAAAATTATGAAAGACAGTTATCGATTTGTTTTGATAATAAAGATAATATCGGTGAGATTTATTTTTCTTTAGGTCAGAACGAAGAATCAGTTTTGATATTAGAAACAATCGGACAAAGCTTTTTAAATCATGTCGAATCTTTTCAAGACGTTCAAATCGATAAAAATGATTGCGATGAAACTGGTTGGGAAGATTTAAAGGTAGTTTTAAATTTTGGAAAAAATAAACTAGAAATATAAAAAGGATCAATCATGCTAAAAGTTATATTAAAAAATGAAAATGTTATTGTTTTTTTCTCTTTTCTTAAAAATCAAGAATATATCTTAAACGCCAAATACTTTAAAAATTATTCAGTTGGTGATTATTTAAATTCAGAGGAGGTGTTATGATTTTTATTTTAATTATGGCAAAATTAGCTTTTGCTCATGGAGAAACTTCTCTTGGCCCTAGGGGTGGATATATAAAAATGCCTGCGAATTACCATATCGAGCTTGTAGATAAGGGAAATGAGTTAAATTTATACTTAGTCGATATCAACTATAAAGATCCTAAAACGGAGAACAGTTCTGTTCTATTAAAATCGGGAAAATCCACTTATCGATGTAAAGTCAAATCTGATCACTTTATTTGTCCTAATCCTAAGAAAGAATTCAAAGCAGAATCGGTTAGAAACAATACCAAGGGCGTCGATGTTGTTTTTAGGTTTCCACTTAATAAAAATTTAGAAAAATCAACTCATCACGAAGGACACTGATATGTATTTATTTTTAATTCTACTATTGATCGATTTAGGAACGAAATTTTTTATGGATGTTTTTTATCCAAATTTAGTTTATTTCAATAAAAACATGGTTTTAAACATTGATTTAGGGTGGTTTATGAGAATGGTTTTTCCATTTTTAACACTTCCACTAATTTATTTTCATGGAAAATATATTAAAGACAAAAAAATAAACTCTTTATTTCTATCATTAGCTTTTAGTGGAGCTATTGGAAACCTTATCTCTCGATTTGATAATAGAGGGGTGATTGATTTTATTCCTATTCCAAAAGTAGGAATTGCCAATTTTGCAGACTTATTTATTTGGGCTTCAGCAATTGTTTTGATTTTAAACATGTTTAAAAAAGAAAGCGTCTCGAATCGATCCAATTGAAATAAAATTAAAGATTTATTCAATTATATCCGATAAGCTTATATAGAGGGAAATATGAAAGATATAGATTTTTTAATGAATGTCAAAACAATTCAAGCCTACACATCTCAAATTTTAGGTGAGAAAAGAGCTAATCTTTTCATGACAAATCCTTGTGAGAAATTGGATCACTTAACTCCAATCGAATACCTTGAACAAAATAGAACAGAGGAATCTTTTAAAAAGGTTATGAAAATTGTTGAACAATTCAAGGAGTATCAATGATTTTTTTAATGGCTTTGTTTATATCAAATTACTCACACTCTGCAGATTTAAGATTGTTTGCGTCAACTCCGTCAAATTCTTCAACAAGTGGAACAAAACAAGTCAAATTCTGCTCTTTAGATAGAAAAAAGGGATGTTCTCATGAAAATAAAAAAAAGTAAAGAAAAGGTTTCAATCAATTTAAACAAAATTCGTCAATTAAAAACGGTTCATTCTAAAATAATCGAAAAAATTCAAACCACTAAAAATGAAAACGATCTTTCTCTACTTATGTCAATTCATAGAAGTTTGTTGAAAAAACAGAAAGAAATAACCGATGAAAATGGGGCTTTGCTTGTTTATTTAATGAAAAATGGCTAATTCAATGAATTTTGATTTAATAAAGAAAAAATTTGAAGAACGAATTGAAAAAAAATATATGTATTATTTTTCAAATTGGATTGAAGGCGCTCTCTTAACTGAAGAATATAAGCTTTATTTACTTTGGCTTAACCAACTAAGTGAAGAAGAGGTTTGTAAATATTTAAAAGAAGATCCAACAATTTTATCAGTTATCTCAAATCAAACCGATAAAATGTGTGAAACAGCTATTAAAAAAATTCCTTTTTCAATTAAATACTTGAAAAATCAAACCGTTGATTTATGTATTTTAGCTTTACAAACAGAACTGGTTTCTGATCAATCTTTTCATTTTGTGTATAAATATATAAAAATTGTTCCAAACCCCGATCACGAAACAACTCTTAAAAATCTCAAAAATAAAAAAGAAATTTTAGACGCTTTAAAATGATACATTAAAGTTTTTAAAATAAATGCCGATAAGTCAAACATGAGATATTTTTCAAGCCCAATAAATAATTTAAAAGTCATTGATTCTTTAAAGGATCTTGCAGATCTTATAAAAGAAATAACTCATTTCATCGATTATGGAATTGAAATTGAACATTTTGATCCTTTAAAAGAACTTGTCGGTGAAGAAGAAAATTCTGAGTATAGTGAACATTTTTATACATTGAAGGAAGCAAAGCCAGCTCTTTTACAGCTAGATTTTCCTTTATTGGTTTTAGTTAAAAGCCCAGATTATGATTATGGATCAATGACTTGGTTTGTCGTTAAAAGCAATAGAAATAAAGAAAGAATAGTTAATCAAATGATTGAAACTTTAAAAAGACTAAAAAAAGATTCTTTTTAAAGAAAAAATCAAGATTTAAAATAAAAAAAGATATATAATGATTATGAGATTTGTTTTTTTAATAATTTTAGCCACTTCTTTAAAATCCTTAGCGATGAATCCTGCTTCTTTATTTAATTCGGTTTGTAGTCAAAAAATGGGAGATCCAATATGCGCCCCATTTCAAGACACAAAAAAATTTGCAGAAAATATCGCTTATAACTATTACAATCAAGTTCCTTACAATAAAGAAATAGCGATTGTTTCTAGTTTTATATTAGATCCAAAAATTTCGACGCATATCGGAGCGCACCGATTTGAAATAAAACCAGATAAATTTCGTTATAGCTTTGATTTTTAATCTTTTCATTAAAATAAATTAAAGTTCTTAAAATACTTCCCGATAAGTTAGAAGTAAACTTTTTGGAGGATTTAATGAAATTTTTAATTTTAGCAACAATTCTATCATCTACAGCATTTGCTCAAAAATATCAGTACGGATTAGGAGTTGAAAGTGGGCTTAATTCTCTTTCAAAATATCAATCTGAAGCCTCTAAAAGCGGTTATTCTCTTGGCGTTAAAGCTTTTGTGAACTATCAAAAAGAACTTTTAACTGGTCAATTCTCTTTAGGTTATCAAAATATGCAACTTGAAGGAGAAGGTGTTAGAATTATAACAAAATCTGTATTTTCTGAAGTGGGCGCAAAATATAGAGTTATTCCAAAAGTAGATTTAGGCTTGGGGTTAAAATTTATTGGAGGAACGGATAATACTAATTCTGAAAATATCGGAAAATCAACAATTGATCAATCTTTATATTTAAAAGCTTCATATCAAGTCGGTTGGTTTGAAACTGACAGCTCGGCATTTGTCTCTTATGGAAGATCTTATAATCAATCAAGACCTCTATCATCTTTTATGGTTGGATTAGAGATTCCTCTTGATTTTGGAAGCAAAAAAACTCTTCCAGTTAAAGAATTTAACGACTGTCAGCCATTAAAAGTTAACTTAAATATTACACATGTAAAATTTGCTAAAAACAAATTTCAGCTTAAAGAAAATGATTTAAATAAATTAAAAAGATTAGCCCTTTTCTTAAGACAATACAATAATGCTTGGAAAAGATTGAAAATAATGGGACATACAGATATTACTGGAGACGAGCAATTAAATAAAGTTCTTTCTCAAGATAGGGCAGACGAAGTTCTTAAAGCTTTAATTGAAAATGGAACTGACGAATCAAAAATGACCGCTCAAGGATACGGTTCTTCTCTTCCCCTTGTAGATTTGAAAAATGAATCTGCTTATACTCAAAATAGAAGAGTTGAAATTGAAATCTATAATGTCTCAAATAGAGTCGAATTTAATGAAAAGTTGTCAAATCTATTAAAAGGAGAATAGTTATGGAAAATTATCAAATCTATGATAAACTGAGTAAAGAAAGAAAAATGAAAAGAGCTGAGTTAAAAAGACAAATTCTAGCTCCAGCGAAAAGAATTTTTGAACCAAGAATGTGTGAAGTTATTGTTGTTGACTTTGTTAAAAAAGAAAGAATTAGATAGGAGTTTTTATGCGTAAACTTTTAATTCTACAAGGAATTCCGTCTAGTGGAAAATCAAGTTTTGTTAAAAGTCAAGGTCTGGAAAAGTTTACGGTGTCATCGGATAGTTTTCGCGAACTTTTAGCAGGTTATGAAGTTAAAGAAGGAAAAATTAAAATTTCTTCAAAAATGGATAGTAAAGTTTGGGAAATGGTCTATTCAACTTTAGAGTCAAGATTTGAAAATCAACTCTTTACTGTTTTTGATGCGACAAATTGTGATAACAAGTCTGTAAATAAAGTTATAAGCTTAGCGAATAAACATTTATATGAAAGTTTTATCGTTCCATTCCATGTAGATTTAGAAGAAGCGATTAAACGGGATAAATCAAGAGATATTGAGAAAAGAGTAGGTTCTGAGGTTATAGAGAGATTTTTCAACAAGCTTCAAAATTTTTCTTATAAAGAGTATAATGTTTTAGATCAATCAAGCTGGCTTAAATCACTGTTTAAAGAAGAAACTTTAAATGCTGAAAATTACAGTGAAGTCTTTATTTTTGGAGATCTTCAATCTTGCTTCTATCCTTTAAATCAATTCTTTAAAGAAAACTCGTTTAGTGAAGATAATTTGTATGTGTTTGTTGCGGATTATTTTGATAGAGGGATTGAATCAAGAGAAGTTGCTGAGTTTATTTTAAAATTATCAAATCATAGAAATGTTTTGTTTCTCTATGGAAACCATGAGTATCATCTTAAAAATTGGGTTAAAAATCAGAAGGTTCAATCAGAAGAATTTAAAAACAATTCTCAGCCTCAAATAGAACATTTAAAGAAAGATTTATCAAAATTTGTTAATAAAATGAAGGATTTTGTTAAAATTAAGTTTGAAAAAGGAGAAATGTTAGTTTCGCATAGTGGTCTTTCTTTTTATCCAACAGAAATGGATATTCTTAAAATGTCTTCTAAAGAGTTTATTTTTTCTAAAAACTATAAAGAAATGGTTGAAACAGAATTTGAAAAAAACACTTCACCGGATAAATTTCAAGTTCATGGACATAGAAATGGAGAAAATAGAGAATTTTCCACTGAGCAGAGAAGCTTTTCTTTAGAGGGAAAAATTGAATATGGTGGTTTTTTAAAAGTTTTAAGAATTTACAAAGGTCAAATATCTATGCTTAAATTTAAAAATGAAAAAATTAAAACATTTAACGATAATTCATTTCTTGAATCTTTAAATTCTCCTTTCATAAAAGAAAAAGATTTAGGTAATGATATTTATTCCTATAACTTTACAAGAAAAACTTTTTATAGAAAAGAATGGAACGAATCCACTATAAAAGCAAGAGGATTGTTTGTTCATAAACCGACTCGAAAAATAGTGGCAAGATCTTATAATAAATTTTTTAACGTAGGTGAAATGGAAAGTACGAAAGTTGAAAACTTAAACTTCAACTATCCATTAAATGTTTATTTAAAAGAAAATGGATTTTTAGGAATCTTAGGGTTTGATTTTATTAGAAATGACCTGTTTTTTGCTTCAAAATCAACAAATAGCGGAGAATTTGCAGAATTGTTTAAATCAATCTGGGCTGAAGCTAATTTAGATGATCGATCTATTAAAATGTATTTAAAAGAAGCAAATGTCAGTTTTGTATTTGAAGTGATTGATCCAGTTAAAGATCCTCATATTATCAAATATGAGGAAAGAAAAATTGTTCTTTTAGATATTATAAGAAATGAGCCAGAATTCTCAAATTATTCATATCAAGAAGTTTTAAAAATTGGTAAAAAATTTAAACTTGAAACAAAACTTTTACATAAAACAATTAACTGTAAAGAAGAATTTGATCAGTTCTGGAAAGAATCTATGGAGCCATCTTTTTTAGTTAATGGAAACCCAGTTGAAGGATTTGTTCTTGAAGATTCAAATAAATTTATGGTCAAAATTAAGTGCGATTATTATAATTTTTGGAAAAAAATAAGATCTTTAAAAGAGAATAGAGATTTTATTCCAAGAACGAAAAAAGAAACCGAAGTTATTGAGTTTATCTCTAAAAATGACCTATATGAAATGGACGTTATCCAAATAGCTGATTTATTTAAAAAGAAAGAGGAAAGTGATGCTTAAATTAGAGGTTAAATCTAGAAAGAATTATAACATGTGTGTTTTAGAAATGGTTGAAAAATTTGAATCTAATCAGTTAAAGTGCGTTTTTAATGGTTGTGATCTTGATTTGGAGACAAAGCGAGAATTATACTACTCTTTAAAAAGAGAAGGATTGAAATTTCATTTCTACGGAGATGAATCGATTCATGTTTTTTTAGATAGAAGAGTGCTAAATTTAAAGATTGATTCAAATGTTATTTTTGTAGATTTTAAAAATAAAAAGGCTCAATTAAATGGGAATTAGAGTTAACAAGGCGATTGGTTGGCTTTATGAATGGGAAGATATTGATTTTTGTCAATTTTAGAAGAATTGATTGACTCAAACGCTTCCATTTCTGAATCATACAAAACTGGAAAAGTCGTGATGACTCTATTGATTATTTTGAGAATGCTCGATTAGTAGATTTTCCTCATATTCAATATATTCATGGACATATATATCCTTATTATGATTATTTAGTTTTTTTATTGAAAATTCCCAAAACTTCAAGCGGTGAACAGTATTCATTTTCTTCAAATCCTGTCAAATGATAACCAGAACAGCACCCTTCTCCGCAAAGATTGTCGTCGTAGTCTAAAACTGTACGAATAGTTCCGTCTTTATAGAAAACTTCCTGTCCATTTTCATAAGGTAAAACAATACACTCATCACATCTCGCGTCGTCAAACGTGTGGTGTTCATGAAAATAAGTCTCATGAACAGTTCCACAACGAGGACATTCCACTGTAAAATAACCACTTCTCATATCAACCAGCCTTTTTAAAAGCTGGTTTAACCGCTTTTATTCTCTTCTCATAAGTTGGATGAGTATCGTTGATTGATTCTTGACTATGTGGGCTTATAACTTGAAGTTCTCTCATCATATTATCAAACAATTCCTCACCTCTTAGCCGATAAGCATACTGGTCAGCTCTATACTCAGATACTCTCGATAAGTATTTATAAACAATTTGACTTATTTTATAGGAAGTATAAGAAGCTGATATGAATGAAATAGCTAAGTTCATGGAATTTGGTAATCCAATTTTAGCTAAAGAAAAAACCATAGCTATGTTTAAAATTAGATTTAAAGAAAAATCACTTACCACAACCATCATTGGAATGTTAAAGCTATCATTTTCTTTAAAATGGCCTAATTCGTGCGCTATTGAGGTTATGAGGTGATCTTTTGAAACAGACATCGCATATTGCTCATTTATAAGAATGGCTCTTTTATTTTTGATTTTAAAACTAAACGCCATCATTAAGAGGTGGTTTGAAGAAATGACGTAGAGTTCTGGAGTTTCTATTCCTACTTTTTTTGATAATTCTTTAGTTTTTTCAATAATTTCTTTATAATCTTTTCTATAGATATGTAAATTAGGAGAACTAATCCGACTTTTATACCATCTATAGGTATTAAGGCAATCAAATAAATGTTTTAAAAGAATTAAACCTGATAGAAAAAAAGCTTGTAAAAAAACCATAATCAATTAAACCATTAGTTGCCCTAAAAGTCAATTAAAGTTTCAAAATGAAACAACCATCACCAAGAATCACTAGATCCTCCTCCACTCGAATCCCCTCCACCGCCTGAATAGCTACTATCACTACTTGAAGAGCTAGAATTTGAGTTTCTCGAATTATTTGATCTTTTATAAAAACCATCATCTTCTGAAGAGTTATTCATGTTTGTGGGATAATAATTGTCTCGATCTCGTTTTCTCACATATTTTGGTAAAAAAATAAAAAATAAGACACATCCGAAAATAATCGTAAATAGAACAAATAATCCCTGATCGTTATCTTGTTTTTTATTTAAAAGATTTTTTTTTATAGAATTTTGAGCATTTGTTAACGAAGATAGTTGATCCAATCCGGAAATAACAGCTTGATCATATTTTTGACTCGATAAATCTTCTCGTAAAGATCTTAAAATTCTTTTACTTTGAACATCTGTAATATCACCTTCTAATCCTCGACCAACTTCAATTCTAGATCTTCTATCATTTATCGATAAAATAAATAAAAGACCATCATCTCTTTTCTCATCGCCTAATTTCCAATTTTCAAAAACTTTTTGAGAAAATGATTCAATACTTTCCCCTTCTAGAGAAGGAATAATTAAAACCGCAAATTGAGGGCCAGATCCTCTATTGTAAAGATTAAGGATTTTTTCTTCAATTTTTGACTTATCTTTTAAAACATTAGCTAAATCCATAACTGGAGTTTTTAAAGAAGGAACCTCCAGGGCGAATAGTTTTATAGAAAATAAGATTATAGATGCAATTAAAATTTTCATATTTTTCCTTTTAGTTGTTTTTCTTTAATTCAGAAATTATATTTTTAAATTCTTTCGAAACAAATCCAGAATTGATCAATCCTTTTGAAGCAACTAAATAAGCTCCTTTTTTAGCTCTTGAGATTGCTACATTTAATCTATTCGGATTTGTCGCAAATTCAGCAGATTGAGCCTTATTTCCAGCGGATACACAACTGATAATCACAAAATCAGCTTCTCCACCTTGAATAAGATCAGTTGTTCCAACAACTGTTTTTTTATGAACAAGGCTTTTAATTAAAGCAACTTGAGCATTGTATGGAGTTGTAATTAAGATATCTTCAGGTTTTACTTTTTTAGCTCTTAACTTTTTATAAACTTTTAATACATCTTTAGCTTCTTCTTCACTTATTTTTTGACCATGGGAATGATCAGATTCAATCAAATTAACCCCTTCGAGGTTTTTTGTTTGTTTCCATTTCATTTTACCTTCATAGAAAACTTTAGAGATAAGGCTCGCAATCTGTGGCTCCATTCGGTAAGTTGTATCTAATAAATAACCGAGGTGAGAAGGAACTATTTTGTTTTTTTCTAAAACATAATCAAATATAGACTCACCCCCAGAAGTTTGCTCAATCGGAGAGATTGATTGAAGTTGATTTTGATCACCTAAAACAATAACTTTTTTTGCTAGTCTAGAAATTGCTAAAAGAAACGACATTTTAAGCTGACTCGCCTCATCTACAATGATAAAGTCGTATTTTAAATCTTTAATTTTAGATAAAGCAAAACAAGTCCCTGCGACAATATCAAAACCGTCAACATAATTATCAATTTCTTTTCCCGAAGGGAATCGATTTGTGAAGTTTTTATTTTCTATTTTTTGATTATCCCTAGAACAAAGCTTTACACCTTTGAATTCGAAATCCAAACTTTCTAAAAGATTAGTTATCGCTCTATGAGAGTTTGAAGTGACTAAAATTTTGTTTTTATTTTCAACGAGATGTTTAATTATATTTTTTCCAGTATAAGTTTTACCTGCGCCTGGACACCCTTGAAGAAAAATAAAACTGCCATTATTCATTGATTTAACCGATTTAATCACATTTTCTTGAGTAAATTCACCAAAACTTTCAAAATTAGAATCTCTTTCGATTATATTTGTTGCTAATAAAGAAGGTTCTTGAATCATTTTTTTTAAAGAATTGATAACCGCATACGGGACTATCTCTAAGGAAGCGACAAGTAAGTATTCAGTTTTTTCATTTAAAAGAACGTCTAGAACTATTTCGTTTTTTAAATGATCAATAGATACAATTTCGGCTCCATTTTCTGAAACTTTTCTTTTATCTAAATAAATATCAACTCTTTTCTCTTCTCTAAACTTACAAAATTGGCTTGGATATTTATATAAAAATCCATTTTTTGTTTTAGAAACAAATCTGACCTTATTTAAGGTTTGACCTTCATCGTTGTGTTCTGAATCTTCTAAGTTTATAAGTCGATAAAGCTCTTTTTTATTAGCTTTTCTTTCCGCTTCTATAAAATCTAAACAATCATTTAAATAATTCATAATAATCCTATCGGAAAGACTGTTTAATAACTTTAATTTTTTTATTGTTTTCAAAGAAATGTTCCAAAATGAAACAATTATTCGTCTCTTTTTGGAAAGTCTTTTGAAATCATAACTTTTTTATCTTTTAGAAAAAGTTCACATTCTGAAAAAGTCATTGTTTTTTGTCCACAAATTTTAACATTTTCTTTGCCAAATCTTTTTTCGAAATAGTTTACTTGATAAAGGTAAAAACATATTGAAAAAACACCAATTGTAGAAAAAATAATCCCAACATTTTTATATTCAATTAAAAAGATTCCTGTCGCTAAGATAATCAGTATCCAAGTAGTTTTATAGAAAAGAAGATACACGTTTGTCGAAGGTAGAAAATTAAAAATAAAGACAAAAACAATTGAAGAAATAAGTCAAAACAAATATGTTGAAATTCTCATAAAAACACCTCCTAATGATCTAATTTTGAAACTTTATTTACTAATTTAACATTTTCAACTCTTGTCCAGTGAAGAAATTCTCTTTCATAATCAGTTAAAAACGACAAAAGAACAATTTTGTCTTTTCTATTAACTTTTTCAACAACTTTGACTGAATTGTCTGTAATAACTAAGTCACCCTCTTGTATTTCTTCAATTGATAAATTTTTCATAGATTGAACTCCGTTTTCTTATTGATTTTCTCTAAAAAAACAAATCGACTCTTTTCTTCTTTTAATAAAAAACTTACTTGAGTCAATTTAGAGTAATCTTTAATACCTTTTTTCTTTAAAAAAAGAAGCATTTGTTCTAAATTTTCAAATCCGTTAGATTTAGCGTGTTGGTGAGTCAAGTTGGATAAACTCAAATACTCAACTTTCCAAATGTCAGCTAAGACCTCTTCTCTGTTTAAGTCATTTGACACAATTCGACATTCTCCTTCTAAAACAGCTTTTTCCGCTAAAAAAAGAATGGACCGCTTATTTCCTTTTTTAATCTCTTTAAATTTAGTTGCTTCTACAGTTAAATTTTGAGAAGGGTTGTTTGATAATTTAAACAGCGACATTTTCTCTCTCCAATATAGTTAAATACTTCAAATAAGAATAAATGATTTCTTCACTATTTGAAGGGTTTTCTGATAGTTGATCCGCCATATATCTTCCAAATGAAGAATCTAAAAATAAGAACATTGATTTTTTATCGATCTTTTTTTTCTTCAAAACCTTATAAACAATCTTATCCATTTCCTCATTTCTCGAAGGATGTGATAAATATCCAAAACCTGCAGACTTTTGAGTCATTTCTTTAAATAAATCCATATTATCCTCTTTTAAAGGCTAAAAAGTTTTGACATCTCATTTTTGAGAATAAAACACCTTCTCTAATAAATGAAGCAATCCAAGCGATTCGATCAGGGTGAAGTTCAGTTTTTAAAGAATAATCTTCTTTATTATCTAAAATATATTGATAAACATTTAATGAATCTTTTTCAGTATTTACTCTTGTAAATTTCTTAATAATGGATTCAGATAAAGAAAGCGGATTTGAGCTTTCACTTTTTAAAATTTTAGAAACGTTTGATACTAAATTATCGGCTTGATTTTTAATATAATTATCCATATTTTTCTCCTAACTTAATTAGATTATCATTGTTTTTTTAATTTTAATATAGAAATGATAAAAATGACTCGAATCGATACAAATCTGTGAAATAAATTGCTATTTATCGTAAAAATTATAGAATATAGAGGTGAGAAACACCATTTTATCAAAAATTCAAACCGGATATCTAAGTCTAACCTGGGTTAGACTTAGAATTGTATCTCAAAAAGAATTTGATGAAATGATAGATTATTTAAATAGAAGTGAAGAGGATTTGAAATTAGAGATTTTATTTGAAGATCCTTCTTTTATCAAATCTATGAAAAAACTCAAAAAAGAAACTTTAAAAGAATTAGTTAAAAGAAATCCAGAGGTTATTACTTTTATTGAAAATTTAGAAGAAGATATCTCTATCGAAATTATTCAAAAAAGACCTTACTATTTGAAATATATTGAGATTCAAACTTCAAAAATGTGTGAAATCGCTATAAATTCAAATCCAAATCTTATCGAATATGTTAAAAATCAAACAATTGAGCTTTGTCTTTTATCTTTAGAAAAAAATCCGATTACATATCAATATATTCGAGTTGTCGAAAATACTGATTATGAAACGACTCTTAAGAATCTAAAAGAGAAAAAAGCAATTTTAGAGGCTTTTAAATGACGAATGAAGAGATTCAACAATTATTTGAAGAAAAATTTGAAACAACACATCATCATTTCCATAAATGGGTCTATTATGGGATTTGTACTAAAGAACAATTCGTTTTTTTTGTAAAATGGTTAAATCAATTAAATGAAAAAGAACTATGTAAACTTCTTGTTTCACAGTTCACTATTCTTAAATTTATCGAAAACCAAACAGAGTCTTTATGTAAAATGGCGATTAGATCAAATTGTGATTGCCTTCAGTTTATTAAAGATCAAACAAAAGAATTGTGCGAACTCGCTATTAGAACAGATCAATATTCAATTGAATACATTCGAGATCAAACAGTTGATTTATGTATTTTATCATTAGAAGAAGATTTTGCATTTAAAATATCATATAAATGCGTTAGAATCGTACCAAATCCAGACTATGAAACGACTCTAAAAAATCTAAAAGAAAAGAAAGCTATTTTAGAGGCTTTAAAATGAATAAAGATAAAATAAAAGAAAAATTTGAAAAAATATCTAAAGCTTCGCCAAGATTTAGCGAGTGGGTTGTTTGGAAACAGTGTTCTCAAGAAGAAATGAATCTATTTACAAAATGGCTAAACCAACTCAGTGAAGAAGAACTCTGTGAATATCTAGAAAAAGATGGATCTATACTTTCAGTTATTAAAAACCAAACCGGATCTATGTGCAAGTCTTCTATTAAAAATGCTTCACAGTATTTAAAATATGTAAAAGAGCAAACTGTGGATTTATGTCTTTTAGCTTTAGAAAATTCAAGTCCTTCTTATATTTATGTTAGGATCGTACCAAATCCAACTTTTCCAACAACAATGACAAATCTAAAAGCTAAAAAAGCCATTTTAGAGGCTTTAAAATAAAAAAAAGGAAAAAATGAAAAAACCTGAAGATTTTGGAATAACAGATTACGATAAAGAAAAGTTTAAAAAAACTGGGATTTTGGATTGTTTTCAAAACGTTGATCTTAACGGTAAAAACTTGAAAAAAATACCTTTTCAATTTGGTATTGTGGATGGCTATTTTAATTGTTCATATAATTTACTTGAATCACTAGAAGGTTGTCCTCGAGAAATTAAAAGATCTTTTTATTGTTCACAAAATCAACTTAAATCATTAGAGGGTTGCCCTCATGAAGTTAAAGAAGATTTTAATTGCTCATATAATCTGCTTGAATCATTAAAAAGCTTTCCAGAAAATTTTAAAGATCATCTTTTTTGCGACAACAATCCATTTGATATTAGCGTTAAAGAATGGATCAATTATTTGGAAAAATATCAAAAAGGTAATTTATATCGATCTTGTCGAATTGTTCCCGATAATTCGACGTATAAATCTACTTTAAAAGGTCTTAAAGAAAAACTAGCTATTTTAGAGGATCTCAAATGACAAATGATAAAATAAAAAAACTTTTTGAAGAAAGATTCAAATACTCTAGGCACAACTTTATATATTGGCTTGAAAAAGAAGAATGTACTAAAAATGAAATGGATCTGTTTATAAAGTTTTTAAATCAATTAAAAGATAAAGAAGTTTTAAAATATATTGAAAATGATGGAACGATTCTTTCAATGATCACAAATCAAAGCGATAATTTGTGTAAATTAGCTGTTAATCAGTCTCCTTATGATATTGAATATATTAAAAATCAAAAAAAAGAAATATGTGAAATCGCAATCAATAAAAATCCTTTTGTAATTGATTTGATAAAAGAACAAACTATTGACTTATGTCTTTTAGCTTTAGAAAAAACAAAAACTGATCAATTATTATACACATTTGTAAGAATTGTCCCAAACCCAAGCCATGAAATTACTCTTAAAAACCTTAAAGAGAAAAAAGCTATTTTAAATGCTTTAAAATGATTTTTAAAACTCTTAATTTCGTTATAGAAACGAATCTAATTGAGATAAGGTTTCAAGATAGCTTATTTAAAAAACATGGACTTTGTTTTTTATCTACTGATTTCTATTTTTGGAATTTTTATAATATCGATAGTTTTCGATTTTATATACTTTTATTTTTTTTCAAAAACAAGAAAAGAACTTGTCTGTAAAGAGGTCGTTTCTGGTCATGTTGTAAGTAAAAAATTTATAGCTGAAGATTTTGAAAATGAATCTTACTTTTTAAAGTTTAATAGAGAAAGAATTCCTTATCCTCGGTATTTAGTTGAAATTTTAATTTATGAAGAAGAGTTTATCGAGATTGAGTCAAAACAATTATTTGAATCAATAAATATATCAGAAGATGTCGTTTTAGATATATCTAATTTTAAATATACCAAATCTGGACTTTTCATTAAAGAAGAACATTTCTATAGAATTGAATTAAATAGCTTTAGAAAATTAAAATAATCTTTTATTTCTTCCATTTAATAGTTATGAAAAAATTATTTTTAATTTTGCCGTTTTTATTGTTTTCTTGTCAAACGCTAACGTCAATCAATGATTCGGTTATTGAGCGCATAGAATCGCGTAAGACGGTTCAAAAACCAGAACCTACACCAAACCCTGTTTTAGAAGAAATAATCGCTTTAAACCTTAAAATTGACGCTTTAAAGAAAGAATTTGAATCGATTCGAGATTCAATTAAGCCAAAACAGGAAATAATCGAGCAAAAACCTGCAGTTTTAGAAGAAAAACCTAAAATTAAGCCTAAAAGTAAAGATCCATTGATTGATTTTTTAAATGAGGATATTTGAATGAGTCAAATAAAAGAATCAAAAAGCAAACACATTTCTTTAATTTTAATAGAAACAAGTTATGATCCGAAAGATTTAGGAACAATTCAACTCGTTATGGATATTGCCCAAGATTCTGTTTTAATCGATAGAGTTGAACTATCTAAAGAAAAATTAGAAAAAATAAAAGAAATTTTAGAGAAATAGATATTTATTCAAGATAACTTTGAAAAATCATTTTTTATTAAAATGATTGACAGAATAATTCCATAAAAGAACAGTGGCAAAAACAGGAATGTTAAAAAACAGCATGTTATTAAAAATCAAAAAGAAAAAAACAAGTAAAGAGATTGTTTGAATTAAGTTTATTTCCATACAAAGCCTTTTTTTTGAAAAGAAAGCGATTTTTGATAAAATTTCCATTTGAAAACTGGTTTTTCCTTTGGAAGGACTTTTAAATTTAAGTTAATCTCTTCTTTTTTTTCTTTAAATTTCATATTTGTGTCCTAATTGAAAGAAATCCAAACCCCATGAATAAAATAAGCTAATCCCGCCAACATGATAGAGTAGGTGATTCTATTCATCCAGTTTTTTTCTTCTAAATTTAAAGGTTCTATTCTTTTTAATTGTGATTCTTTTCTCATATCTCTATGTTATACGTTTTGATTTAAAAATCAACCCTTTTTAGCCAATTTTTCAATTTTTTCAAAATCTTCTCTTAAACGAGCTTCACTTAAAATTGGAAGAAGAACGATTTGCTGATTTTTAACAGATTTAACAAAATTTAACATTTCGTCAATTTTTCTTTCAAAAATCTGAGTTTTAACGAAAAAAGAATTTTTAGAACTTGTCTGTGCAAACTCCAGTGCGTCCATAACGTCTTGCTTTAATTGAAGGCGAGTCGTTGAAGTTTGTACTGGGATCGTGATAACTTGGGTTGTGTTTTTCATATATCTTCCTTTTAGAGATTTTTCGGAAGATTTCGATAGAACTTTAATTTTTTTTGAAATGTATCGATTCGAGTCAATTATGGAGGGTCTATTTGAAAAAAACCATTAGTTTTAATCTTTAAAAATTTTCTATCTTTTTCACTTAATTCTTTGAAATGAAAAAAGAAGCAAGATCTTGTGTCAACAATTGCTTCTTTTATTTTTAAAAAATCTTCAATTGTACAGTTTTTAAATAAAACTAAACAATCTGTTTGATAAAGAGGAGAAGTTATTGGGTTAAATAAAAGCTCGTTGGTTGAGTTTTTTTTAAGATCTAAAATCAATCTATTATTTTTACTAAAGCCATGTCTTTCTAAATAAATTAAAATTTTATCTAAATGAGGATATAGGCATTCAAGTCCAAATAAAGAGCTTGTTTCTTCATTATATAATGATTCTTCATATTCATCAGTTAAATTGTAAGCGATTGTTTCTAAATTTCCTTTAAATTCAAGAATTTTTAAAAGTTTTATTCGAAAATCCAAATGACTCTGGCTGAATCTTTCATCTGAAGAGAAATATGAGAATAAATTGTTTGGATCTTTTGGTAATTGTTTTGATATAGGGATTAAAAAATGACGATAACTTTTGCCGTATTCATCAATTTCAAGAATTGAAAAGGCTTCTTTATTTTTTAAAATCCAATAATATGAATAATTTGAAAAAATGGAAAAAGTTAAATCAAAGTTGATTTTTAACTTTTCACAAAGTCTTATCATTTTTTCTTTTTTAATCTTTCTATTTTTCATTTTATAATATGTTTGTATTGATCTATTTCTTTTAAAAGATCTTCAATTTTAACTTTAGATTTAGGAATTTCTTTCCAATCTCCAAATTCTTTTAAATAGGGGTTTGAAGTTCTAAAAAGTTTAAATTTTCCATCAATACTACGAATCTCAAATACTTGACAATTTTTAATATCACCAAGATCGGATTCAAAAAATGAGACATGTTGTTCAGTTCTAAAATGAAAAACTTCAGAAATTAAAGATTCAATAAATTCTCCATGAGTTATAACAAAAACATTTTTATCTTCAAATTGTCTAGAACATCTCTCAAGGAGAGTTCTTGTTCTATTTCTTGTCTCTGAAATTGTTTCCCCATCAGGCATTGGAAAAAACAATGGATCTCTTTTTTTCAATTTTCGCAAATAAGCGATTTGTTCAGAGCTGTCCACTAAATGAAACGCTCCCCAGTTTCTTTCTCCAACTAGAGGATCTATGATGATCTCACTTTTATCAAATCCTGCTGAATTAAGCACATGATAGCAGGTTTCTTTAGCTCTAACAAAATCAGAACAAATCACCACACTTCTCTCGTGAAAATACGGACCAAAATGAAACCCACCATATTCCTTTTTAAGCCATTTACCTGTAGCTTTTGCTTGTAAAACTCCTTCTTTGGCTAACCTATACTCTCTATCTGGAATATCATGAAACTCCTTTGGAAAAGGAAGATTTTCTTTTTTTAATTTTTTATTTAACACATTCAACTCACTTAATCCGTGTCGAATCAATACAAGTCTTTCTGGCATCATTTTTCACCTCTTCTATAGATTATCATAAATCCATATTTAAATCAAATAATTACAACAGGGGTGTATGATTTTATTGTTGTTTTATGACAAAAACATTAGTAGAAACAAGAGCTTGTACAATTCTTTTATTTTCAATCTCTAAGAAGAATATCAAAAATGGACCTAAGTTGTTTTGAAGTTCCTGAAAATCAACCAATCCTTTACACTTCAAAAGATATTCATAAAGGAAGAGAAGTTGATGGTGAAGGAAAAAGGCTTTTTTAAGATTGTGTATGAGTGATTATATAGTTCCTAAAAATGTTATATTAAAATAAAAAGGGGGAATTTAACGCCCTTCGTTTTTATTGTTTTTTAGCTTTGTGTTTTTTTGACTTTTTTCTTCTTTTTTAACTTCTTTCTTTTCCTCTTTTTTCACTTCAGCGACTTTTTGAGTAGTTGCTTGAGGAACGGGCGATTGAGTTAAAGCTTTTGTTTCCGCATTTGCTAAAATAGCCATCGTTAAAATTGTTGTTGCGATAAGTGTTTTCATATTTATTTCTCCTTTTACTATATAAATACCATAAAAATTTTAAAAGACGATTAAGCCAAAATTAAATCTCTTTAATATGATTGTATCAAAAATAAACATTTGACTTATTTATACATTTTGATACAATCAATCATGGCTAAATTGAATAAAGAAGAAATAAACGAAATTGAAGAATTTAAAATTAAACATACATCTGGATTAAAGTTTTTAAGAAACTTTTTTGACACAATGAATCTTATGCCTTCAGAAAGAACTCGTTGTGAGCAAAATCTGTCATCTCTATCAATATATTCTCAAGCCTTAGAAAAAGAAATATCCGATAAAGATAGAAGAATTAAACTACTTGAAGGAACAATTTCTCAATATCAGGAAGCTTTAGAAGAGCAAAACGTTGACAGAAAAGCTCCAGAACGTGAAGAAGTCTTAATTAAAATTATTGAAAATTGTAGAAACTTTTTTTCAAAAATTTACTATCCACATTTGATCGTGTCTAAAAATAAAGAGCAAATATCTAAATTGTTTTTTGAATCTAATAGAGCCATTGAGCTTTATAGAAGAGATAGAACTATTGAAAAAGATGGAGAACCAGTTGAAAACTCTAGAAATTTAGTAAAGATTGAGATTCCTCATCGAAACCATTTACATAATCGGTCATAAATTCTTTAGCAAAATTAAAATCGCTCCATTTTTTATTTAAAAACCCCTTAGAATTTGGATTGAATCGATATTTAGCTAAAACTTTAAGAATTTCTAAGTCCTTATTAGTTAAAGCTTCAAAAAAAATTGGATTATCCAGATATGATCGATCATTTACAAAGGCTTTATTTTTTAATAAAACTTCAGCACCTTCTACCCATCCTGTCCAAACCGCAAATCTAAGCGGAGAAAAATTAAAAACATCCATATCATTGACTTTAAAATTAGCCTTTATTAAAGCGTTTAAGCAACTTTTTGATTTATAGCTAATACAGTAATAGATAAGAGTTCTTTGATTTTCATCTCTTTTTCTTGGATTTAAAAGTTTAATATCTATTTTTGAGAATTTTTCTTCTTTTAGATCTTTTATAAAAACAAGCTCTGTTTCTTTAAAAGATAAATCTTCAACTATAATTTCTTGTTTATGAATACAACCTGTTAAAAAAATAAGAAAAAAAAGCTTTTTCATAGATTTTAAATGTGCTAAAATAAATATAAGTATTCTATAGATCTATTTAATTTAAGGCAGGTTTGAGATGAAAAATTTAATTTTTATAGGTGCTCCAGGTTCGGGAAAAGGGAGTGTAGCAAAACTTCTAAAACAACACGGCTACAAACATATCAGTACAGGTGATCTTTTAAGAGCAGAAGTGGCAAAAGGAACTCAATTAGGTTTAGAAATCAATGAACTCATATCTAAAGGTAAATTTGTTGATGACAAGCTAAGCTCTAAACTAACTGAAAACAATTTAAATCAATCCGAGCTTTTTATTTTAGATGGCTATCCTAGAAATGTAAATCAAGCTCAAATTTTTGATAAATTTTGTAGAGTTGATTTTTTGGTGATTTATTTTGATATTTCAAAAGAAGAGCTGGTTGACAGATTGGTGAATAGAGTTTCTTGCCCGAGTTGTGGTGAAATTTATAATTTAAAATTTAAATCCCCTCAAGTTGAAAACACTTGCGATAAGTGTCATTCTACTCTTTCGAAAAGATCTGACGATTCTTTAGAGTTTTTAGATAAAAGATTTGAGCTTTTTAATCAATACAATTCTCCGCTATTGGATCATTATAAGAATCGCATCATTAAAGTTGATGCCTCGAAGCGAAGCGATTTAGTTGTTTTAGATATTTTAAATGCGATAAAATCGAAATGATAAAAAAACAATACTTTTTTACTTATTTTCCATTTAGCATAAAGATAACGAATTGAGGTTTTTATGGAATATCCACTTTTTGACTCATCTTTTAATAGCGAAGAATTAGATAAACTCATCGCTGAAACTCCTATTTTAGAAGTTCTAAGATATATGGGAGAAATTAGAGTTGAGGTTGAAGGAACGATTTCAAAAGAAGACAATAGATTCTCAGCTCCTTATGGCGATTATAACGCTACTGGGGGAAGTGTTGATAAAGTTGTGGATGGTCTTGTTGTAGAATGGTTTCCTGATGAATCTGATCTTGAACATTTAAAAGAAAATGAATCAGTTCCGGCTCGTTTAGTGAAAGAATTAGAGGCTTTAATGAGAAGTGAGCCAAGAACTATGATACGCTACAACTTAACAAAAGCTTTAACCGATAAAGAGATTGAATCAATCAAAGAAGCTTATTTAGAGGAATAATTTTTAATTAAAAGTTTAAAATGAAAAAGCTACCGAATCGGTGGCTTTTTTGTATCAAAACGAGAATTTTATTTTTTTAGATTTTAATAAAAAAAGCGATATTCTAAGATTATGAAAACAATTATTTTAACAATCCTATTAGCTCAATCATTAAATGCGCAAACCTTATCGGGAAGAACTTTAAGTCAATCCCCAATTACAAAATGTGAAAAGGCGTCTCTTCAAACCGCTCGAAATGATCGTAAAATCGAATGGGAAACAAACGCTACAACAGAAACTAAATGGGCCGTGATTCAAAACAAAGACACAAATCAACTCTATCCAAAAGAATTAGTCAAAAACAATAAAGGCGTTATTTACTTATCAGATCTTCCAAAGAACAAAAATGGATATAATCTTATTTTAGTTGAAACAACTCAAGACGAGAATCAAAGAATGAGTGAAGATCTTAAAAGCTGTTCTTTAAAGGGAGATTGTACTTTAAAGCTTAAGCTTAAAGGTTGTATTTTAGCTGAAAAAAAGTTATAATCTCATAATAATACAATAAAATTTTAAGATTTTTGAAAAAAAAGAATACATCTATGTATGAACTTAAAGCATTTTTTAAATAGAAACAATTTTAGAGAAAAAGATTTTAACTATTTCCAAAACTTTGTAATAGGATATGACCGTTCATACTTGGCCCAAGAAGACTTATTGAAAGATTTTGAAACTTGGCTTCAACTAACAAAATCATTAGAGCAGAGAGATCCTCAATCATTTTTTAACATATATAATCGAGAATTTTTAAGAAAAAATCAATTCAAATTGAATAAAAGTAAAATAAAAACAAAAATAGATGAAAGCCTTTTAATTTTTGCTACTCTATATAAAGAAAACGTATCAGTGATTAGGTTTTTAATTGAAAAACAAAGTGTAGATCCAAATTGCCACGATTCTCTTCCCTTAATCATGGCAAGTTCATTCAATTTTCCAAAAATTGTTCAATATCTTCTTGAAAAAGGATCAAACCCTACTTTTCAGGACGGAAAATCATTTTTAGAAGCGAGTCAGCAAGGATATAGCAAGATATTAGAACTTTTATATTTAAATAGATATGATATGTCTCCATTTTTAGATCAAGCCCTAGAAATTTCAATAAAGCATAGACATGTCGAAGCTGAATTTTTAATTCGTCAATTTATTGAAAAAAGTGTTTCAAAACAAGCCGTTTAATTTTTAAAATTCAAATTTTTAACAAAAAATGCTAAAGTTATAAGAAGAAATATCCGATTTTTAGGATAAAGGAACGAGGTATTTATGTTGAAATTTTTAATTTTACTTTCTTTAATTTTAGTTGGTTGTGCAAAAAGCGTTGAAATGAGTGATTCAAATTTGATTCAAAATCCAATTCCAATTACAACTGAAAACTCTGGATCAATGACTTATAATTTCAGTTCTGTTGCTGACGGATCTAACACTCTTTATACCTCAATTCAATTTTCAGAGTCTTTACGTTTAACGCTTCCTTCTAAATTAAGATCGGTTTCTTTTGGATATTCGGTCAATTATGTTCTTGAACTTTATAAAAACAATTCACTTATTGCAACATATGTTAAAAATCCTAATGTAAATGAATACATTAAAGTTTATGGAGATTTAGTGAATGTTCAAAGTGGTGATAAATTAGTTATGTTAGGAATGCCTCAAAGTTCCACAGTCTCAATGGTTGTGATCTATTCTAAATAAAGGATTTTAGTTAAAACATGATACATGAACAAATAAAAGAATCATTTCTAAAAAGATATAACAGGATACCTTCTTTGTCTTTTGATAATTGGGTTGACGAAGAAGTTTGTTCAAAAGAAGATTTTGAGTTTTTTAAAGATCAAAGGAAAGAATTATGCGAACTTGCCATAAAAGAAAATTCTTGGACAATTCAATTTATTAGAGAACAAACAGTTGATTTGTGCCTTTTAGCTTTAAAATATGAAGAAGAGACTTTACGTTATGTTAGAATTGTTCCAAACCCAGACTATGAGATGACTCTTAAAAATTTATATGAGAAAAAAGCTATTTTAGAGGCGATCAAATGACAAATAAACAAATTCAACGATTGTTTGAAAAAAAACGTTCCCTTAATCGTTTTAATGATTGGGTTAAACTTAATGTTTGCACAAAAAAAGAAATGGATTTTTTTGTTAAATGGCTTAATCAAATAGACGAAAGTGAAATTTTAAAATATATAAAAGAAGATGATACGATTCTATCAGCTATCACAAATCAAACAGATTTCCTTATCAAACATTCAATTGAAGAGAGTATTTTCTCGATTCGTTTTGTTAAAGATCAAACAATTGATTTATGTATTTTTGTATTGAAAAAAGATGAAGAGTTTGAATCTAAATATAAATTTTATATAAAAAATATTTATCAATATATTAGAATAGTTCCAAATCCAGATCATAAAACAACTCTAAAAAATTTGTTAGAAAAAAAAGCCATTTTGGAGGCTCTTAAATGACAAACAATCAAACTCAAGAATTATTTGAGAAAAATTTAATACCAAGTCGTTTGTTTTCAGATTGGGTTATTGCAGGTCATTGTTCAAAGAAGACTTTTGAAAAATTTATCATTTGGTTGAATCAACTTGATGAAGATAGTATTTGTAAATATCTAAAAAAAGATGCAAGTATTTTAAGTGTTATCACAAATCAAACAAAAAAAATGTGTAATTTAGCCATTATGAATATGCCAGGTTCAATTCGATATGTTAAGAATCAAAGCAAAGAACTTTGTGAACTAGCTGTGAAAAGTAACGGTTTTACAATTGGTTATATTAAAGAACAGAAAGTTGATTTATGTCTTTTATCTTTAGAAGAAAACATAAATAGTTTTCAACTTGTTAGAATAGTACCAAATCCAAATTATGAAACGACTCTGAAAAATTTGTTAGAAAAAAAAGCCATTTTGGAGGCCATTAAATGATTTTAGAAAAAATGTTAATAATTTCACCAGCTATGTACTACTTTCTACCAAGGATTGCGATAGCTCTTATCTGTGGAACAATTATTGGATTAGAGCGAGAGTTGTTCAATAAGTCTGCAGGAATGAAAACTTTAATGCTTGTTTGTTTAGGTTCAACCCTATTTGCGACTCTTTCAATTTATTTAGCTCAATCTCCTCATGCGGATCAAACCAGAATAATTGCTCAAATCGTATCAGGAATCGGCTTTTTAGGTGCTGGAGTCATTCTTCAAAATAAAGATAATGGAGGGATTTCTGGAATGACTTCTGCTGCGAATATCTGGTTTTCTGGAGCTATTGGCTCAATTATTGGAGTGGGTGAATTTAAATTAGCCATATTTTTATCTGTTGTTTCTATATTTTTCTTAATAACTTATCGATATTTTGAAAGATTTATCTTAAAACACTACGATCACACCATGCCTCATCTATTTAAATTAAGTATAAACTCTAAACCAGATGTTGAGATTTATTCGGAATTGCTGGAATCAATCAAAGATAGTGGCGGAGAAATTAAAAGTTCTTATATTCGAAAAGAAAATGGAACAAGTAAAAAGATTTTGGTAGAATACTCATGTCTGCCTAAAAAACATATCGATTTATTCAGAAAAGTCCAAAAACTTAACGGAATAATTGATTTAGAGTTAAATGAAAATTCAAGAGGAGGATAAAGATATGAAGAAAATTTTTAAAATTAGTTTGGTTGTTTTCTTACTAGCGATTGGATGGTTTGTTTTTAATATCATGCCTTATTATAATAAAAGTTCTGAACTAAAAAACAATCTTGATAAACTAAATTCTATAAATCAAGAACAGGTCGTTTTAATTGAAAAAGTTTTACATAAATTTCCAAATGAGGAAGTTGTAAAGCACTTGATAAGAGTCCAATCTCTTTACTCAGATTATGACTTTGATAACTATTTAGAGAAAAAAGAAATTTCAAATTCTTTATCTATATTTAAAGAAGAAATGTTTGGATTTTTATCGAGAAACACAGAATCGACAGAAGCTTTTTTTATTTATCAAAAAATCTTATTTAATGAAGGAAGAATTGATCTAATCCATGATCAAATAACCAAAGATTTAACTTATGCAAATTAAAATAGAAGAATGTCTCCATAGGTTGAATTTATTTTCTTTGATTTGTTAATTTTAATTTGATAATTTTTTTCAATTTTTGAAGATTCTTCTAAAGACAATTCTTCTCTTTGAAAACTATTCAAATAATCAGTTAAAACTTCTTCAACAGATTCTTGAGATTCTCCTTCTTCTTGTAATAGATTTAATCGAATCATTTGAATATGTTGATTCCAAGCTTTTTCTTCGACTAGAAAAAAATTATCATTTTGAGAAAAAAGTAAAACTTTCATAAAAACCTCTTTATTTTTTTACCGTTTTTTAAATGGTATATATGAAAAATCTCAAATCAATTCACTTTTTCATATAAAAAGATACAAAAAATCTAGATTTTGTGTTATAACTAGAAGAAGAGGTGGATACATGGTTTATATATGTTTTGAGGGATCTGAAGGCGTTGGTAAAACCACTCAAATTACAAATCTATACAATTATTTGATTCAATCCGGAAAAACAGTTCTTTTAACAAAAGAACCTGGAAGTTCGCATTTACCAATAACTTTAGAGTTAAGAAAATTTATTTTAGATTCAAAATATGAAACAAACCCACAATTACTTGTTCAAGAATTAACTCTTCTATTAGCTGTTTCTGACAATTCTCTATTTAGCTCAGATTCAAAAGATTGGCTGTCTAATTCTCTTTTTTTAATAAAATCACATAATAGAATCACTTTAGAGGCAAGAGAACTTATAATTCAAGCGGTTCGTTCGATTCATTTAGAAAAATTGGTAAAATCTTCTATTCATTTCGACTATGTCATTCAAGATAGAGGAATTTTAAGTGGATTAGCTTATGGGGAAGCTTCTGGTTTAGATTTTCAATTCATGAGTTGGCTCAACAATCAATCGACTCAAAAAACATTCAAAAAAAATCAATTCGAAATTTACGATAAAATTATTCTACTAGAAGGAAATGTATCAGCTGGACTCAATAGAGCAACTCAAGCTAAGAAAGAGTTTGATAAAGGCGACGTTATTGAATCGAGGGGTTCGAATTATCTTGAAAAAGTTGATAAAGCTTTTAAATCTTTAAAAAATAATTTTAATACATCCACTATAAATGTTGATTCAAAATCTATTCTTGAAGTTTTTGAAGAAATTAAGGGTCTAATATGAAAAAAACTCTTTTCATCGATATGGATGACACTATTGCTCAATTTATTGGAGATGAGAGGCATTTATTTGTTTCTTTAAAATTTGAACATTTAGATTATCCAGCAATGCATAAAGAGGGTTTTTTTAGAAAACTAAAACCATTTAAAGAAGCTATTGATTCTGTTAAAAAGATAGTTGATTCAAATCTATACGAAGTTTATATATTGAGCGTTCCTCTCGCAACAAATCCATTCTCTTATAAAGAAAAAGTTGAATGGATTATGGAAAATTTGCCAGAATTATCTCACAGAATTATACTAACTCAAGATAAGGGATTGATTAAGGGAGATATTTTAATAGATGATTCTTACAAGTGGAAAAAAGTATGGACCCAAAATGGTGGAACTTTTATTCAAGTAGATCCTAGAAAACCGCAAAAAAAGCAATGGGATAAGATTTTAAAAAATTTAATCGGCTAGTTTTTCTTTTTATCATCAAAAAAAGCATTAAAAAATGTTTCTAAACTTTCCATTTCAAATTGTGAAGATTCATTGGAATCGATATGAATAGGAGAATTGATCAATTTAGAGAAAACTTTTACATCATTTATATATTTATAATGAGACGTATTCGCTAAAGCTTTTACTTGAACTATAGAACCATTACTGATTTCTATGTTAATTTTAGGAACGTTTCCTATACGAAGAGAAAAGATTCTAGAGTTTTTCTTAATCTTTATTTCATTATAGTTGTCTTTTAAGCAATTTTTCATTAAATGACCTTCTCGAATAAAAGCTTGCTTATCTAAAAGTTCAACCCATTTTTTGTTTTTACCTAAAACAAATATATCCTTTACAAAACCTTCTCTAATCGAATGATCAAAAGCTCTTTTCTCCAAAACAAGGCTAACCTTCCTTAAAAATTGATCAAAGCAAATCTGGGATTTAAGTTCGATTTTTTCTTCTCTAGCGTAGATAAGTGCGTCTTCAACTTTTTTAATGATTTGAAGACTAATCAAGAGCTGATGAAAGCTTTTATGGTTGTTCTGGATTGATTTTAAAACCTCTTTGTTTAGATTTTGAGAATTAGTATAGACCTGATAAATTTTATGAGCCTTAGCCTCGTTAATGGTTAAACAGGGCAATTTGTGAATTAAATACTTCCTAACGTTTTGGTCGATATACTTAGAAAACTCACTATAAATCGATTTTAAGCGATTTAGTTCGTCAATTAGCTCATAATTGTTGATTACATTTCTGTTTGAAGAAATGTCGTATTTTTCCATAAAGAATAAATGAGTCGAAACGAGACGTTTATCTTATATTAAAGAAAAAAACTTGTTTTTAACTATTTTTAAATTTAATCTAAAAATAAGAGAGGTGAGTTTATGAAAAAAACATTATTTTTATCTTGCGTATTATTTGGATTAAATCTATTCGCGGAATCATTCATTGTCGAATCAAAAGTGAAGGGTCGCAAAGATTTTAAAATGAGCTATACGGTTCAAAGTGAAAAGCGTTGGCCTCTTTATATGAAAACTGAAATTGATACAATTTTAGCTCAACTCGTTGAAAAAAATAAGAATCCTGAAAAAGTTAAATCTTCATTTGAGGACAGATTTCCAGAAGTCAGCATTTTAAATTTAAAAATTGAGAATAATTAGTTTTTAAAAATAACAAAACCTATTTAAGTCGAAATCATTAAACATTAAGGAATTTATGAAAAAATTCATAGCTTTATTTATTTTATTTACATCTTCAATCTCCCTAGCTGATTTTTCATATACAGGAGCTTCTTCTATAAATCTTGATTGGGATATGAATCAAACTCAGACAACTCCCTCAATTTCTTTAAACTTTAAATACAACGGTGGATCAACAGCTTTAAATCCTTCAATATCTGGATTAAACGCTAGTGCTTTTAAAATTGGAGTTGATAGATGTTCAGGCAAAACATCAAAAACTTGTTCAATTTCAATAACTTTAAATAGAATAACAACTTCGGGGACTTATCTAGCTAATTTAAATCTTCAAAATAGCTCTCCAACTCAAATATCTCTGTCTTCAATTGTCTCAACGATAAGCCAATCGAATAATTCTGGAGGAAGCTCAATAACTGGTGAATTTTCACCTTCAAATGATCAAGTCATAAATTTTACAACTTCATCTGTTCAGAAAGAAGTTTTAAACTTAACATTTAAAAACACCTCTTCTCAATCCTTTTCTCCAATTCTAGAATTAAATCCACAAAGCGCATATTCAAAAGTTTTAATAAATAGATGTAGTGTTTTGTTAAAATCTGGAAATAGTTGTTCGATTTCCATTGTTATATCAAAACCTCCAATGAATGGGTCTTTTAATCAATCAATTCTAATAAAAAATGGAACAGATCTAGTCAGATCTTTAAATTTATCAGTCATTACAAATTCAAACAACGTTTCTTGTCCAAATGGTCAGTTTTGGAATGGGTTTTCTTGTCAAAACATCATATATCAGCCTTCATTCTCAACTTATACCCCAGTTCAATCTTCTCTTCAACCATGCCAAGGTCAAGTTGTGGCGACAAGAACAATTTCGAGCTGTTTTAGAGTGGATAATTCAGAAGTTGTGTCAACAAGTCTATGTGTTGATCCAACACCAACACAACTTATCTCTTCACCAGGCGGAACAATTATTGAATCAATATCTAATGGATCTCAAACGGTTCAGTGTAATTTTGGATCAAGCATAAAAAATGTTGTTTCAAGAACTTGTAATAATGGATTTATTGACAATGGAACAGACTGTGTATCTTCTGGTTATACAGCGACTTATTCAAGTTATAGCCCAGATCCTTCTTCAGTTGTTTCATGTCAAGGAAGTGTCGTTTCTAGTCGATCAATTTTAACTTGTCAAAGAGATTCTGATAACGCTATCGTGTCAAATTCGTTTTGTACAGATTCAACACCTTCCATAACAACTCAATCTCCAGCGGGACAAGAGAGTGTTTCTATTCTTAACGGAACTCAAGTAAACAGTTGCGCTTCTGGGTCTTCTATTCGGGTATTTGTTTCAAGAACTTGTCAATCTGGATATTTCGATAATGGATCTGGATGTTCGCTTATAACCTATCAACCAACTTTTAGCTCATATCAACCAGATATTGGTTCAATTCAGTCATGCGAAGGAACGGTTATTTCGAGTCGAAACATTTCTTCTTGTATGAGAGTGGACAATTCTCAAATAGTTCCAAATGCGTTATGTCTTGATTTAAACCCTACGGTATCTACACAATCTCCAGCGGGCTCAATCACGGTATCGATTAGTCATGGAAGTGAACAAAGATATTGCGCTTTAGGATCAACTCAATACTCGGTTCAATCAAGATCTTGCGATAATGGTTATTTAAACAATGGAACAGGCTGTTCTCAAAACTTCACATATACAGCGAATTATTCAGCTTACTCCCCAGATACTTCTTCTCTAACTCCATGTCAAGGATCAATTGTTTCGAGTCGAACAATTATTTGGTGTACAAGAGATCAAGATGGAAGCTTAGTTTCCAATTCTCTCTGCGTTGATCCCTCTCCAACAACTATTTCAAATTCACCTTCTGGAGTCATTTCTGTATCAATAACAAATGGATCTCAACAAAGAAGTTGCCAAGCGGGTTCTTCTCTGTATACAGTTCAATCAACAACTTGTGATAATGGATATCATGCTGAAAATAATTCTTGCGTTGCTGATACTCAATCTTGCTCAATTGCAAATGGAACAGGTACAAAAACTTGGAATGGTTCTGCTTATTCTGCTTGCTTAGTATCTTCTTGTGATAATGGTTATTTTGTTTTTGAAAATAGCTGTGAATCAACGACTAGAACGTGTTATACAAGATATGGACAAGGAACTCAAACTTATAATGGAACAGATTTTGGTTTTTGTGAAAACTTAACTTGTGATTCAGGTTCTTATAAAGTTGGAGATGATTGCTTTCCTAATCAAAAAATAGTGATGAGTTCGTCAAATACAGGCTTTATCGGAAGTGATCAAAAAATATATATCGGAGGATTAAACACAACTGGAATTATTGGAGATAATAGCACGGTTTCAAGATCAGGGCCAGTATCTCCTATAACAAGTGGTGTATTGTCTGGAAAAGTTTTTAAAGATTTATCAATAGGAAATACTCATACTTGCTCCCTATCAACTGATAATAAAGTTTTTTGCTGGGGTTCAAACACTGGTGGAACTTTAGGGAATAATTCATTTACGTCTAGCTTTCTATCTCCAGTTGAAGCGACGACAAGTGGAACATTTCTAACAGAAACATTCAAAAAAATCCAAGTCGCTAATGCGGGAAGTTGTGTTTTAGCGGTTAGTGGTAATCTTTATTGTTGGGGAAATTCTTACTACAATGGATCTCTTGCTTCAGCGAGACGAGTACCAACGCTAGTTAATAGCTCGACTTCTTCAATCGGAACAATTCCAATAAAAGATGTGGTTAGTTTTGGTTTAGGATTTTGCGCTCTAACAAATCTTCAACAAGTCTACTGCTGGGGAAACAATACCTATGGTGGATTAGGAAATAACTACGCTACAACAACTCCTTCTGAGATTCCTGTTTTAATCGGCGATTCTTCGACAAGTACATATTTTTCTAAAAAAATATATAGAATTTTTGGAGGAACTCGAGGAGTTTGTGCTTTAGATACTGCTAATAAAATATATTGCTGGGGACACTACGATTTAGCTGGAGACCTCTATACAGTAGCAAGAATGCCTGTTGAAATATCTTTGGCGACCAATACTTATGGAACCATGCAGAATAAACTCGTTAAAACTTTAGCCCTAGGAGATCAATTCATTTGTGCTTCAACTATTCCAACAGGATTAACATGTTGGGGAGATAATCACCCAACTTATAATAATTTTGGAGTTAACGTTACAATCCCTCGATACAATACAAATCCTGTAGATGTTAATTTATCAAGTGTTATCACAGATCATAATTTAAATTATCAAACACCTTTTTCTTTGCTTGATTTTACAGTTGGTTCGATACATGCCGGATTTTTGACAAGTGTTGGAAATGTATTTACTTGGGGAGATAATACAAACTTTAAAGCTGTTTTAGGATTTGGTCAAACAGTTAGAACAACTCCTGGAAATATACCTTGTTATGGATCTACAGTTTGTTATTAGTGTTTCAAAAAGAGAAAATTAAAGTTTTATAAAAAGGCTCCGATACATATAGTGTAAGGAGTCTTTTTTATGAGTTTAATTTGGCTTGATTCAGAAACAACAGGATTATCAGTAGAAAACGGACAAATGCTTTCATTTGCAATGGTGTTAACAGATCTTTCCTTAAAAGAAGTTGATCATATATATTTTAAGATTAGATTAGGAGAAGGTATAACTCCTACAAAAGAAGCTTTAGCTACAAACAAATTAGATCCTTATTCATTGGAGTGGTATTCAGAGTCTATTACAGAAGAAGTGTTGTGTAGTGAAGTTTTAAAATTTACAAATAAAATAAATCCTTCTCACTTTTTAGCTTATAATTCTAAATTTGATGAAGGTTTTGTTAATGATCTTTTTTTAAGAAAGAAAACAGAATCTCCACTTTTAAATAAAAAAATAGTTGATCCATCAAAACTTGCAAAAGATTTAACTCAGAAAGATATTATTTTAACTCCAAAAAACAAATATGGGAAAAGAACTTTTCGTTTAGAAGAAATGTCGAAGCATTTGGATTCGTCTATTGGAGAAGCTCATAATGCTTTGGCAGATACAAGAACGATAATTTTAACAACCAAAAAAATGATTGAAAAAGCCAATATAAGTTTAACAGATTTTTTGAATAAGTATTAAAATTACAAAAACACTATATTCGCATAAAATAAATATAGTGTTTTTGTAAATAATTATTTAAACTTTAAAGCTCGACTAAACCGAGGCTCTGCTAGACCTGTTCCATAGATCCAATCAAGAAAAGAGCAACTTCTTATTCCATAAGATCCTATTTCGATGTTTCCGTAATTGATATCAAATCCTTGTTCTGTTTTTACAATTGATAACAACTCTGAATTTGGGACTTCTCCTTTAAAAAATGAAAAAGCTGTTTCTATAATTTTTTCTAAATCTTCACTCTTTGAAGATCCAGCAATGATAAGTTCATTTTTCATGAAAAACTTTCTTTTCAATGGGCCTTGAACTTCTTCTGTGACATCCTCTCGGGATTAAAATCCAGAGCATCAATCCGACTTTTGGTCGGAGGTTGATACTTTAGGTTCCTGCTTCACAGAACCAACTTTTGCTTGCTTCTTTTGAAGAAAGCCAGAGGTCAGTTTCTCCACAGGCTTAAATTCGGGCGTGT
>Ga0255166_1000079_pt1 | contig 55802 bp, 65 predicted proteins | sample Atl_Cont_RepC_8d_FD_186013 | JGI IMG/M metagenome (GOLD analysis project Ga0255166, IMG submission 186013) | Freshwater microbial communities from Altamaha River, Georgia, United States - Atl_Cont_RepC_8d | ecosystem: Environmental > Aquatic > Freshwater > River | place: USA: Georgia | collected...
ACACGCCCGAATTTAAGCCTGTGGAGAAACTGACCTCTGGCTTTCTTCAAAAGAAGCAAGCAAAAGTTGGTTCTGTGAAGCAGGAACCTAAAGTATCAACCTCCGACCAAAAGTCGGATTGATGCTCGGGATTTTAATCCCGAGAGGATGTCACAAAATTGGTATCGAGCTAAGGGTTTTCAAGATATGCCGTTTAAAACCCTTTCAGGCCCTTTTTTGATCAAAATTTAACAGATCTATTATTTTTAATCACTTTTTTCTAAGAATTTGAAAAAAAACAGTATTCAGATTAAAGAAAGAGTTTTTATGAAAAAAGAAAAAAAGGATTTAATTTTTGCTTTAGTTTTAATGTTAATTTCAATTGTTGGGTATTTCTCAGGAAAATATATGACTGGATTCAATTTTGATTCTATTTTTTTTGATTTTTTAAATCATTTACATTTGATCACGCTAGGTTATATTGCTTTATCTTTTTTTATTGTACCTTTATTTTGTTTAACTATTTTACCTAAAAATGTTTTGTCATCAAATATATTTAAAAAAATTGACGATAATTGGTTTATCTTAATTTTGCCATTTCTTTCTTTAATGATTGGAGTTATTGTTTCTGTGGGGTTTTATGAAATAAATTACGTAAATAAAAATCTTTTTGTAAAAAAGGAAGGTGTCGAAGCATATTCTGTTTATAAAAAAGTTGAAAAGTACCCAGAGAATTCAATTGGAAATTTAAAATCTATGCCAATCAAAACTGAAGAAATTCTTTTAGCCAAAATCAACTGCAAAGAAAATGGTTTTAAAAATCTCAAATCTTGTGAAGAAGAGATTGTTAAAAACTTAAAAGAAGGAAACACAGCGTTTCTTGATTCTTTAAAAAAAGATCAAGATATTGTGAGAAAATAATATAAAAAGGGGATTACATGTTTAAAGATCATAATGCGTTTTTTAGAGATTTTGGAATTTTAATGGTTGGATCAACTGTTTTTACTTGGATTTTTTCTTTTATTGTTGATCGTTTTAAGGAGAATCTTTTATTTAAATTAAATTTTGATTCTTCACTTTTTTCTTTTATAACTAATTTTTACTTTATAGGGTTTCTTTTTATTGGAATTTTCTTTTTGTTTGGTCTTGTTTATTCTTTATGGTTTGTTCAAGAAGATTTATTCAATCCTAAAGAAAATAAAAAAACAACAAAAGAAAAAAATAATGGATTTAAAGATTTTTTGTTCGCCTCATTTTTTTTGATTTTTATACCAACGTTTTTGGGGTTTATAGCTCTTTCTAGAGATCTTAATTTTTCAACCAATAATGATTTTTATTTAGAAACAAACGGAATGGGAGTGTTTTCTATTTATAAAGTTATTAAAACTTATCCAAATAATTCTATTGGAAATTTAAAAACAATACCTATAAGTATTGAAAAGACTTTTTTAGCTGAAATCAGCTGTAAAGAGAATGGTTTTAATAATATGAATTCTTGTAAAAATGGCCTTGTTAAAAATTTGCAACAAAACGATTCAGCGTTTCTTAATTCTTTAAAAAAAGATAAAGATGTCGCCATTAAATAAAAGATTGACTCAAAAATAAGATTTTTAATTTCTAAAAATAAGAATTAAACTATTATCATTTTTTATCCATTTAAAATAGGTGAAAAACGATAAATTATTAGATCAGTTCTATACAAATCCAGAAATCGCAAAAGAGTGCTTAAAAAAGCTTAACGATTTGATTGATTTGAATCAATTCGACCATCTTTTAGAACCTTCCGCAGGAACTGGATCTTTTTATTCTTTACTCGATAAAAAAAAGAGAATTGGTCTTGATATAGATCCTAAGTTGCGAGAGATTAGAAAAATGAACTTTTTCGATTATTCCCCTGAAAAAAGTGGAAGAATCGCAACAATTGGAAATCCGCCTTTTGGCAAAAAAAGTAAATTAGCAATTGATTTTTTTAACCACGCCTCAAAATTTAGTGAAGTTATTGCTTTTATCGTACCTCTTCAGTGGCAGAAGTGGTCGGTTCAATCAAAAATAGGAAAAGAGTGGAGTTTGATTTTAGATCAAACCTTGCCAGAAGAAGCTTTTATTTATTTAGGAAAACCTTATAAAGTGAGATGTTGTTTTCAAATTTGGGTTAAAAATGATAATCGATTTCCTAATTTAAGAATGACTCAAAAACTTCAAACTTCTCATGAAGACTTTGAAATGTATCTTTATAACAATACTCAGCAAGCTTTAAAGTTTTTTGATTACGATTGGGACTTTGCTGTTCCAAGACAAGGTTATCAAGATTATTCGAGAAGAGAAATAAATAAAGAAAATTGTGAAAAGACGACTCAATGGATATTTTTTAAAGCTAAAAATGATAAAGTTTTAAATGATTTAAAGAAAATAGATTTTGAAAAATTATCGAAAAAAAACACTTCCACTCCAGGTTGGGGAAAAGCTGATTTGGTTGAGCATTATATAAAAATGTATAAAAAGTAATTTAAGTGAAAAGAAGGTTTGTTTCTTCTTCTATAAAATTAAAAGAAATTTCTAAATTTTCTAGTTTTTTTGCTTTTTCAATTATTTCAAGAAAAGATTGGTATTTTTCTTGAAAATACGAATCTTTGTCGGAAATTTTCTTTTGTTTAATTTTTTTGAATTTTTCTTAACAGATTCGATGAAATAGTTTTTTAAATCTTCTTCTTTGAATCTAGAGGAATTCTCTTTTGTTTGATTGTAAATTAAGTTTAAAAATATATGTATACTTTCAAAATTTTCATATTTTGATAAAATTTTCGACAAAAGAGACTCTTCTATATTAGAATTTATCTCTTCTATTTCATAAAAATTAAGATTTCTTTTAAAATTAAAAATGATTTCACCTTGGTTGGTGTCATTATTTTGAAAAAGATGAATAATCTTTTCATTCCTAAAGATCTTAAATATATCAGAATATAGCTCTTTTGAATCTGGTCTCATATATATTAAATGTGTTTTTTGATTTAAATTGTATTATTTTGAGACAAAATTGAGTTTTTAAGTTAAAAATGATACTATTTATAAATGAAACAAGAAGAGATTTTAAATCTATTTTTAAAAAAATTTAAAAAACCTCCTGAAAAATCTAAAATCCTTTATGAGTATTTTTATGTTTCAGTCAAAGCTTTAGAGTATTATGAAGAGAAGTGTAAAAAATTAAAATCTAATTATGATACGGAATTTTACAATAATCCTTTTATTCAGGATTATATGTTGTTTAAAACTCAAAGTTTTTCAGAATTTTCTCAAAATCAAGATTTTGTTAATTATGTGTTTGATTTTTTTTCAAGAACAACATTTGACGTTAACGATAATAGAGAAAAATTTACACCAATTATTCGCAAAGTATTAAAAGAAATGTCTGGGGAAGCATTTGTCTTAGAGCAAGCTTTTTTTCAATATAGATATTCTTTTTGTTATTATAATTTTTTAAAATTTTTATGTATAGCTTTAAAAGAAAAATTAGAAGATAAGCGATTAGATAAGGTTAGAGAAAAAGTATTTGAAGAATTTTCTTTATATATAAATTATTTAGAAGAAGTGAAGGTTTTTATTGAAAAAAAATTTGATACAGATCAGAAACGGGCCGATTTAGATTTACTTCTTGATTCTTATTTTAAAGAAGTGGCTTGATTTGGTATGGAAATAGAAAAAATAGCTGAATGGTTTTTAAAAAATAAAAAAAAATCCGGACAAAATGAGATTTGTCCATGAATACTTTGAGTCATGTTCTAAACTTTTTTTATCGTATGAGATGAAAAAAGAACAGCTAAAATCAGAAATTGATATAGAATTAAACAATAATGAACTATTCAAAGATTATATGTCATTTAAATACAAAAATTTTGAAGATTTTTCAAAAAATGAAAGTTATTTAAATCATGTTTTAGAAGTTTTTTCTAATCATTTCTATGAAATTAAAGAAAATAGAGATCTGTTTCGACCAATCTTTGAAAAAGCTTTAAGAAGAGTTTCAAGTGAAGCCTTAAATAATGAAGTAGCTTTTTATCAATATAGATATGTTCCTTTGTTTTTGAATGTTTTAAAATTTGTTTTTATAATCTTAAAAAAAGAAATAGATACAGGCTTGGATCATGAAGTTTTTAATCAAATTATATCGAATCGATTCGAACAACTTGGAAAAGTTATAGAAATTTCATCTTCTATCTCTAACCAAGTTGAAGATATGTTTTTAGTTTATAAAAAAGATAGATCAAAATTAAAAGATTTAATCAACTCCCATTTTAAAGAAGTTGCTTAATTTAAATCTTTTAAGAACTAATCCCAAAACTACGTCCAGTTGATCCAAATCCACCTCTTGAAATAGATTTAGCTGAAGAAGAGGCACTAGGACTCTTAAAAACCTCTCCAGAAGAAGATCTATAAACAGTGCTACCTGTTTGAATCGATCTTGACATTCTACTAACATATCCAGGACTATAAACCCCAAACCCTCTATAATTTCTTTGATCCTCTTCTATTTTTTGAGCATTGTAGGAATTGAAGTGATCTCTAAAAGCGGAATGATTCATATTTGAGCCACTATTGTCAAACATAAGCTTGTAGATTAAATAATAGTTTAAAAAAGACATAGAATTATTATTTGAATGAATAACTTGAACATTAGAGGGTTGATTAGATCCTCTCATCATTGAATTAAGACTAGAATTGTCTTCACATTGTGAAGGATCTTTTTTACATAACTCAACAACTTCTTGATAATTTGGCATTTTTTGAACCGATTCGGTACATCCCGATATTGCCGATGAAATTAAAAGTAAATAAGATAATTCTTTTGACGATAAACATTTAATTCTTTTCATATTATTCCCAATCCTCATCTTCTTTTTTAATTTGAATTTTTTCTTTACTTGTTTTGTTATATTCTTCAATGTTTTGTTTTAAATCTTTATCAAAATTTTTAAAATTACAAAAATTTAAAACCTCTTCTTCATTTGGTAAAGATATTTTTCTATTCGAATAATTCATTTTATTTTTAGCATAGTTTAAAGCTTTGTTTAATTGATCATTTTCTAAAAGCAGATTTTCAGAAAGATCCTTAAATAGTTCAATGTCTTTTTGTCCTTGAATACAATAAACAGACATCATCATTTTTTGATCTGCTTCATAGAAGTTTTCTTTTTCGCCTTTTAATCCATAAATAACTAAATCTTTATAAGAAGCTATAAACTTTTTAAAAACTTCTCTGTTTTTTTCTTCAATTTTTGAATCAATCCAATTATCGATTTTATCGAAATGATCTTTTTTAAATAAATCATTAAAATAAGGTTTTTGCGTTTCATTATATTTTAAAGTATCAATGTTTTGTTCTTGAATCGATTTGTCTTTAAAGTAAAGAAATGATAAAATAAATAAAGCAAATAGAGGGAATATGGCATTCTCCCATTTTACCTGTAGCGTTTTTTTCGTTTCTTCTAAAGGTCGACTCCCTCCTCGGCTAGACGGAAATGGGGTTGCGCTGGTCTGTTTTACAAAATAATGAGGAACAAATCGACTTAAATTAGCTGTAATCTTAGATTTATCTTCTCTAATCCCCATTCCAGCGCTTTCCTCACCCACAACCCAGCTTCCAATCACCGGATAGTTGCCTTGAAATTCTGGTAAATAGCAGATTTCTTGGTATATATTAAGATCGCTTCTGTAAAGACCTTCTTTTTCTTCTTTTGTGTTGTTTTTTTCAACGATTGACACGTTTTGACCTTCTCTGGAAAGAAGTGGTTTTTTTACAAAAGATGATTTTAATTTATCTTCACTAAAATAAGTTGGTAAAAGATATTCATGATTTGGAAACAATTCCCAAAGTATCGCCATAAGAGCTTTATTGGAAAGGATCATTTTCCAAGCAGGTTCAATAATTTTACAATTATCTTGTAAAACCGTATCAATAAATTGCTCATTAGCTAACCATTCCCAAGGGTAGAGTTTGAATAAATGTTCAATTTTATTGTTTTGAAGATCATAAAAGAATTCCCCATCAGAACCTAAATCTTCAATAAATAAAAAATCAGTTTCAATTCCAGCTCTAGTCGCACAATCCATGATATATTCAGTGTTTCTAAAATCTTCAACGTTTTCTTTAACTGTTGTAAAATAAACTTTATTTGGATTAAACTCTTTTCTGTAATCCTTCCACCAATCGACTAATTTTGGATCAAGAGAGTTGAATTGATCCGGTAGTTTTTGTCCATCTTTCCATTGCCATTGAGCAAGTGCCGCCTCAACGAGGCTTGTGGGCGTATCAGCATTATATTCAAATACTTTTAATTTTTTTCCATCAAAACAAAAATCAAATCTACCAAACATTGACCAATCTTCTCGCTCCCATGTTTTTTTAATGTATGGAACCATTTTTTGATCAATTCCAAAATCTTTAAATCGATTGTTTTTGATAACATAGTCAATCGCGGAAAAGCACATCTGATGAACTTCATTTGTCGCTTTTTCAATTTTTTCAACTTCACTTAATGCAAATTCATATCCTGTATCTTCAGCCCAGTATTCTTTATTGTTATCTAATGATTGGAAGTCAAATCCTAACGATTCATTGATTTCTTTGTAGTTTTCTCTTTTTGTAAAGTTTTTTCTTTTCATGTCTAAATTTTATTATTTTTAATAGAAAAAATCAAACTTTTACTTTTTTTTGTATTATTTTGAGATTTTAAGAATCTTTTATCGAAGACCTTTTCTTCTCTCTTCCTCTTCTCTTCGACGAGCTTCATTTTCCATTGCTTCACCAATCATTTTTAAAGCAAAAGGGGCCAGTAAAATAGCTAAAACCAAAACAATTGAAAAATATATCAATTTAAACTCTTTAACGAGAAGATATTCACCTTCTTCTATTTTAACGATTCTAAATTCGTTATAATCTGTTTTTTGAAATGTTCTTCCAAAAACTGTAAAAAGTCCATTAACTGGAAGATCATCAGAGGTGTATTGATTTATATTAGAACAATCAATTATTAAAGAATTATTCTTTAATAAGAAAGGAGGAGGCTTTATTTTATTTAAATTTCTTTCATAAACTCTTTTAATTAAATTTAGAGAAGGCTTGTAAGTGAGGTAGTTTTCAATAGAGTGATGAGAAAATGATAAAAAAGGAGTTTTAAGATTTGGTTGAACAACATTGTGCTTCATAGGAGGGTTCATTGGCATGTTTAATGTGGTTAAAACATCAATGTAATTATTGAAGACATCATTTCCGTCTGATTTTAAAAATGCTAAGTCTAGCGAATTTGACATTATTTTATATAACTCGTCTTCATTGATCGTTATATGATCATTCAAAGATCCACATAAAACTTCGCTAGTTGGAGAAGCGATTTGTATGTTTATAAACGGATCTTCGTATCTTCTTAAATCTTTACAAGCTATATTTGTGTATAGATTTCCTTGGCTATGAGAAAAAACGATATGATATTTACTGTCTTTTTTATTTTCTTCAATTTTAGACTTAATAAAATCTCTATTATCGATAAATTTAAAGTTAAAAAATTTCCAAGCCGTTGCGTAGATTTTGACAAAAACATTCTTTTCTTCAAGTTTTTCAGCGATACATTTCATTAAATCTAGAAAAACACCTTGACTTTGATTATATATTGGATAAACAGGCTTTTTTGTTTTTAAAACAGCAGTTAAGAGATCTGCAGATTCTTTTGACTTTAGTTTTTCGGTGTTTATTCCATTTACATAAGAATAAGATATTTTTTGATCTCCACAAATAATAGGAATTTGTTCAACAACATAAGAAAGCGATTTTTGAGAAAAAAGTATAAAGGTTAATAAAAAAGTTTTTTTCATTAAAACTCTTCCAATTCGGTATCTGAAAGGATTTCATTTGACATTTTATTGCACTTTTTATCACTTTCTTCTTTTGAGTCTTTATATAAAATGTTTAAATTAACCTCGTTAGAATGACTGTCTGCAATTCGGTAAACAGTCTCTCTATCTTTTGTATTTAAAAAAACTTTTGTATAAAAAGATTTTTGATAAGAAGGTCCAATGATTTTATTAGAAAAATACTTACTTCTAATTTTTTCGCATCCAATAATCGACAATGATTTCAGTGTAAGTTTTATCGATAGCGATTTATTTGAAAAGTTTTTAATCAATAATTGGTCTATTTTCATGAAGTTTAAAAGTAAATTTTTAAAAGAAGGATCTTTAAATTCCACATTTTCAGGATTTTCACTTTCTTTTTTAAAAAAATCATAAACGTCATTTCTAATTCCATAAGGGTTGTTTGTTTCTTGGCCAATGACTTCCTTCATGTCAAACAATAGATCTCCACCTTTTTTCCATGAATAAAGTAAAGAAATTACAATAAAGGCTAATAAAGATAATAGAACTATTTTATTTCTCATAACTTATTAAACCACAAATTCTTGTTTTTGTCAAATCAATGGAAAGCGATAAGTTCTTGATATGACTCGGATTTAACCATTATTTTATTTCTCCATTTAATTTTGTTAAGTTGCTTTTTTAAACAAATTGAGTTAATCTTAAGTGAGGTTTTATGAAAAAAGATTTTGCCAAAATTATAAAAAAAAATAGACAAGGCGGAAAATTTAATAGAAAAGGCCGAAAAGAAGATTTTGATCATAGCCCTAAAATTGAATCGATGAGAAAGAAAAGTGATCGAAAAACTAAAAACATTGTTTCTTTTGAAAAAATTAAGCGTTTTTTAAATTCAAAAATTGGAAAAAGTTGGGATAAAACTTGGAAAGAGATCTGTTCGGTTAATTCAGTTGACAATTTTTCTCAAAACCAGTTAAGAGAGTTTGTTTTTAGCTGTATATTTGTAAAAAATTATGAAGAAGATGGAAAAATTTATAGTCAAAGAAAATACTATGGGAAGATAATGGAAATTCCTTTTGATTCTTTGTATGTTTGTCCAAGTAGCGGAATTATTAAAAAGTATAAACAAAACAAAGCGGTAATTAAAAAACCAAGTATTGAACAATTGTTTTCTTATTACGATAATAGATTTGAGCTTGTTGATGGAAATGTTTTTAAAATTTCTGAAGATTCTTTCTTAAAAACAAAAATTTATCAAAAAATAACCAAAAACGACGTAGAAGCTTTTTATTCAAATTTAAAATTTAATCGAAGAATTGAAGATTTTTGTAGATTTTTAGGTTTAAATAAAAAATCAATAAACTTAGCTCAATTCTTTATAAAAGAACTTGATAAACATTTAGAGAACTATAGAGAAGAGTTGGAGATTAAGAAAGGTTTGAAGGTTGGGGATAAAGTTGAAATTATTAAAGATTTTTTGCCTCAAATCGGAACAATTAACAGAGTTGAATATCTAAGAAATATGCCGATTCGTTATTTTATTTCAATTGACACAAAGAATGTGTCGGTTATTCCAGAAAAAATAAGAAAAGTCGTTAAGATTAGCTAGTTTTTAAAATTTTAATAAAAAAGGGATATTCTTCTTATAAATAAGGAGAATATATGGATTTAAAAGTTTTTGGACATGGTTCCTATGTTGAACAAGAGGCGACAAATCGAAACGAGTATTGTCTTCCTGATCATACCCATGCGGGCGTTACGGCTGGAAATGTTTATATCATTTTAGAGCATTACTATGACACTGAGAGCTTTATTTGTAAGCATTACTATTTAATTGAAAATGATGAAGGAAATGAAGTGATTGTTGAGGCGTCAGCATTTGAATTACCTCATGAGCTTTAAAGAGGATATTAAATGAAAAAAAATGAAATTGAAGATATTTATAGAACAAAGATATCAATTGAGATAACAGCGAGCGATTATTTTAGATTAAATCTTTTAAGAAAAAATGATCCTCAAATGCCAGATGTTGACACGTCAATTTCTTTAGATTATAAAGACGCTAAGAAAATGTATAAAATTTTACAAAAGTATTTAAAGGAAAGAGATTTAATCGATTAAATGAAAAAAGCAAGCTTCACCCTCTTCTTGGAAAATGAATAAAAGAAATGAATATCTAGTTGAAAATTCAGACGTCCTTTTAGCTTATTTCAACGGAGAAAAAGGCGGAACAGAAAATACTATAAAATACGCAAAATTAAAAAATAAAAAGATTATTTATGTAAAATAACATTTTTTATATAAAAATCTATTTAAAATATATGAACATTAAATGGAATCCATACAGGCTAAAAGATTGTCTAATTCAAGCAACTGAAACATTCACAGATCTTCTTTCAAATCAAGAAGATTCAAGTGAAGAATTATTCTCTTTAGAGCATGATTTTGTTGACCATATATCAAGCGAAAACTATATATATGAAGAGATTTCTTTTGAAAATTTAAATGATCTAAAAACTATCCACACTCAAACTTTAGAAGAGCTAGGATTAGATTCTTTCTATGGAGCTTTAGTTATTTTAAAAACTAAAAAAGGTCGAATCTTATTGGATGGTAATCATCGCTTTAATTCATTAAAGGGAAAAAACTATACTGGAAAAGTTTGGATCGTAGAAATTGAACTTTCAACTGATTTAATTTAAAAATCCTTAATTTTAATAATTTAAAACGATAGAATCTGTAAAGATTTGATTTATCTTTTATGAGAATCTTAGCTTTTCTAATTATTTCTTATCTAATCCTTAACCCTAGAAGTTGGGTAATCTCTAATTTAGATCTAAACCAAACCCCTTATTTCTCTTATTTCTTAAATAAAAGTGAAGTTTTAAATAGATTTGAGATAAATCCTCCAAATCTATATTTAACGATCTATCTTAAAAATCAAGCCTATTTTTCAGAAAATGGGACAATCGTTTTAATGCTGAACTTTGATGATTTGATTCAATCTGAAGATATTGGAGATGTTATGTTTTTTCATGAACTTGGGCATTATGTGTCATATATGAAAAACTCAAGTTTTGACAAAAACAGTGAAGAGATATTTGCTGATCTATTCTCAGTAAAAATGACAAATCTATCAGTTTTTTGTGAAGTCTTGAAAAAATCTAACCCCGAACCAGACAACTCTCACTTATCTGCTCAAGACAGATGTGATATGTTTCAAAATGAGAATAATAGCTTAGAAGACATTATTAGAAGATTATAAGAGAGTTTGTTTTATCTAGAAAAAATGGTATTATAAATATGAGCAGATAAAAGCTTTTAAAGATTAGAGAAATCAATCTACCAGCTTCTGCCAAAAATTGTGGAAATAAATCCACAATAACCTTAACAAAGGCTAAACGCCTAAAGGAGATGTCATGTTCGAGTCAAAGCAAATAAAGGATCTTTTAGTTCAAAACGATCCTCAATCACCCGATTTTAGGGAGAGGAGAGTTCAAGAAATTGTTGAAAGCTTAAAGGAAAATCAGTTCGATTCAACAATGCCAAATATAAGATTAAAAAAAGAACATTTCGAATATATGGCTTTTCTGGATAAAGCGTTTTTTTGTTTAGCTGTTTTAACAAGCCTTCCTTTAATTAGTTTTTTGTGTTATAAAATTAAAATTTTGCCCAATGAATTATTTACAGATTTTAGAGTATCATCTTTTAATGTTATTGACTTAAAACTTATGCTTTATTTAGTTTCTGCTACTTTTACTCTTATTTTAGTTTTTTTTATTTTTGATTTTTTTATATATTTTTTTGTAAAAAAAGAAAAATATTTTTTAAAATATAGAAGAAATTCTAGAAAGATAAAAAATCATTATTATAATCAGGTAGAGATATTAAATTCAACAAAAGAATTGATTCAAGTTCTAATGGATAAACCATATGAAGTTAGGGTCGAATATCTAGAAACAGCAGAGAAAATTAAAGTAGTTGTTGAGAAAAATTTACAAATTGAAGGAACTTCTTCCGTTATTAAGTCTTCTCCGGAATCTTTAACGTCTTATGTCGATGTTTTTTGTTCTTATGATAAAATAGTTAAGGCTTGTGTTGAAATAGCAAAAACAGCTGAAGCGAGATTTTCTAAATAAATTTAAGAGGCTCTGAACTAATCAGGGCCTTTTCTTTTAATTATCTAATTTTTTTAAAATGTTTTTGTTAATTTCAATACTTAACTGATTTAGTTGATCTTCAACTTTTATCTCAAATCCAAACTTTGATCCCATTGACTTTAAAAGAACTACAACTTTGCCTAAAACTTCTAGATCAAATAAATACATAGAGGGTATTGATTGCTTTTTATTTTGAAAAGGATTTGATATTTTTTTATTAGATGCGATTCTTTTCAATTGATTATCAAAAACCTCTATAGAAAGACTCTCTTTAAAATTAACAGGAAACCATAAAGAGTCATATAATAGTTTTATTGGTATTTTATTTTTATATTTATTTAAAAACAGAGCCATTTCCTTCATTTCTCCGTATCTAGGGAATTGAAGAAGATTGTCGGAAAAATTGTTTTCAAAAAACTTAATAGCTTCAAATAAAGTTTTTTTATTAAAATCATTTATAATCGATTCTACCTGATTAAAAGTTGGAAAAACATAGGCATAAGAAGGAGGTTTTTCTCCATGTTTTATAATTTTATTTAAAAAATCTAATTCAACTTTACTAAAAGAAGAGAAATAACCAGCTTCATGCCTACCGAATCTCCCAGCTCTTCCAGCAATTTGCTTAACTTCAGAAGCTATTAAACTTCTCTCACTAATTCCGTCAAATTTTTGAGTTTTAGAGAACACAATTTCTTCAATCGTTAAATTAAGCCCCATCCCGATAGCGTCAGTTGCAATTAACACTTGAGCTTCGCCAGATTCAAATCTTTTCGCTTCCGCTATCCTAACCTCGGGAGATAAGGCTCCATAAACTGTAGCAACACTAAACCCGCTATGTTCTAAAGTTTCTTTAAAGCTAAAAACACTTCTTCTATCAAAAACAATGATAGCAGTTTTATCTTTGATTTCGCTAAAACTCTTAATGACTCGACCAGAGAGTAGTGGAGATAGTCTTTCTTTTCTAATAATTTCAACTTCTTCACCTAATCTTTCGCAAATTTTTAGAATAAGCGTTTCAACAATGGGAGAACCGACTAAAATCAAATTATCACACCAAGCTCCAAATAAAGCTTTTGTATAGGCAATCCCTCTTTGAGAATCCGAAATAAGCTGAATCTCATCGACAATAACAGTTTCATTAAAATTATCTGTGTTAAATGTTTCAATTGTTTGAGCTGTAAATTGACTATTTTCAACGATTCTCTTTTCTTCTCCTGTAATTAAAGAGCAGAGTTTATTTTTAGATATTTCTTCAAATTTTTCTAAAGCCAATAATCTAAGAGGTCCAAGGTAAGCTCCGGAATTAGAATTGATCAATGCTTTTATAGCCTCGTAAGTTTTTCCAGAATTTGTCGGTCCAATGATAAGTTTTATCTTTCTTTTATGACTTCTCGCTTTTGGAAATAAGTCTTCATATTTGAAATTATGAAAAAAGTTTTCTTGATAATTGACTTCAGGAATAGATAAATTTTCTTTATTTTTTTCAACCTTGGAAGAGTTTTGTTTTTCAATTTTATCGAATTCTTTTGATATAGCTTTTTCTTTTTTCATTTAAATCCTGTTAAGGTCTTGATTTTGTTATTCTTTTTATAAAGTTAAATACTGGTATTTTATATCTTTTTAAATTTTATATCATATTTTTTCTATAAAATTAAATATAGGAGCGATTGTTGAGAAGAATAAGCGGGTTATTCTGTCCCAACTTCACTCCTATAACATTATTTTTATTCAATAAATTTGTTAAATATAACCTCATTTTCTTCCATTAGTGTTGTGTTTTTTCTATAAATCTTTTAAAAAAAGATTAAATTAGTCTTGAAAAATCCATTTAATTTTTATGAAAAATAAAAAAACAGAACTCTATCTATCTATCTATCTATCTATCTATCTATCTATCTATCTATCTATGCCTATGGCTTAAATTTTTAATCATTTTCTCTTTATTTTCTTGCCAATCCTTATATAAAAGAGGTGAAGAAGGGTTTAGTGATTTCAAATTATCAGAAAACACATACAATGTTTCTTTTTCTGGAAATAATAATACGAGTCAAGAAGTTGTTAAAAAATATCTCTTAAAGAGATGTGCTGAAATAACTTTAGAGGAAGGTTTTGATTTTTTTGATATTTTAGAATTAGAAAATAACTCTTCTAAAAGTGAAATGAAAATGCCAGATCAGACATCGATATCAACCTCTTCTAACATTAGTGGTGATTTCAATTATAACAATTATTTTAATCGAAATTATAGAGTTGATTCAAATTCTACAATCACTCATCAAGAAGGTCAAACTTTTCATTTTAGATCGTTTTCTAGTTATGCTAAAATTAAATTATTGAAAAGAGAAGAGAAAACTTCAAATTCATATAGTGCTAGATTTGTTTTGGAAAATTTTGAAAGAGAAGATAGGATAAAAAAAAGAAGAAAGTGATAAAGTCAGGATTGGAATGGGGCTAGGACTTGTTTCTGGAAATTTACACTTTAAAGAAGTCAAAGTATCTTCCTTGCCAAAGTCAATTTTAAACTATGAAGCTAAATTTGAAGATGGTTATTTCTTAGATTTAAACTTGAGATACCAACCTATAGATAGTTTTGGAGCTTTTTTTAAAATATCTCATTCTTTTGATCGCGAAGTTAAAAGAGGTGCCAAATCTGGAAGTGATGCGACTTTTTCGTTTAATATCTCAGAGTTTAACTTAAATTATCGATTTAAAGATTTTTATTTGTTTAGTGGAGCTAATTCTTATCAAGCTTTTTTAAAGCCTTCATGTAATTGTCAAGGTGATCTCGAAACAAAACTAGGGAGTCAATTTGGAATAGGATATGTGAAAGACAGTTATGTTTTTGATTTTTACTACCAAACTTTAAATTTAAAATTTAAAGAATATGATTCTGATCAAAAAGTTTTTATCGATTATGGAGAAGGTGTTTTTCAAAATTTAAATTTTGTATTTTCTTATCTTTTTTAATCGTTTCGCTTAATTCTATTATAGAATTGAACAACTCTAGGATCTAAATAAAAGGAAGCTTTATTCCAAGCTAAAATCTTTAAATTTTGAGAAGAAGTTAATCGAGATAAAGCGGTATATCCCAAACCACTCGCCCACTTTCCACCACGACTCAAATCAATCAATGCTGAATCGAGCGTACAGCCTTGAGATTTGTGGATTGTAATGGCCCAAGCATGACTTAGAGGTATACAAGTCGCTTTAGCGATAATATCTCCGTCAGGATTGGTTAATTTAAAAGTTGTTTTAAAGATTGGAATTCTTTTTTTGTCTAAAGTTTCAATCATGATCCAGTTTGGAGTTATATCAACAATAAATCCAGTCGTTCCATTAACGTATTCAATACCTTGCTCTAAATCTTTAAAATTAACCCGAGTCATAACAAAAGCCCCAATTTTTAAAATAACTGGATCTTCTATTGGTAAATTTCTTTTAAGCTTTAACACATCTTTCTCTTCTCCTTCAAAATCGATTGGAAAAGAATGAAGAGGGGTGGTTAATTTAGCTAATTCGGATTGATTATATTCTAAAACTTTAGCTTTATGAGAGTAAAGTCTGGTTCCTGTAAATTGCTCATTCTTTTTTAATAGATGTTTATTTAGAAAAGAAGAAACTTCTTGATCAACAATGCCTTTTCTAGCTTTATGTAAAATTTTTAAAAAATCAAGATCTTTTGTTCGCATCACTTCGGTTAATTCAAAAACTTTAAAATTTAACTCATTCCAAGTGTATGAGTCAAAAACCCAGTCTGTAATCTTACTTTCACGAGAAACAGGCGCTAATTGATGGAAATCTCCAACTACAATAATCCTAATTCCTCCAAATGGCTTATCAGATTCATCTTCTCGAATCAATCGAGCAATGTAGGAAGCAACGTCAAAAACTTTACCTGATAGAAGCGATATTTCGTCAATCACGATTTCTTTTACATTTTTAATTCTAAATCTAACCAGCTCATTGTTAACTGCGTTAGAAATGACAGTTTCTAAATTTTCTTGCATCGTTCCAAGTCCAAAAAAGGAGTGAAATGTAGAAGCTTTAATCTCATCACCTAAAAGGACTGCCGCCACACCTGTTGAAGCTAATACTTTAGCTTTTCTTTGTTTCAAATAGCTACGTATAACCGTTGATTTACCAACCCCTGCAGATCCAAGCAGGGCAACGTTGCTATCATCGCTTAAAAGGTTTGTTAAGGCGGTTTCCTGTTGTTTATTGAGCATATAGGTTAAATGGATAAATCGGTTCTTTTCTTTTATAATGTTTCAAATCGAGACTTTTCCTTATTTTTATTTGTAAAAAAATTAAGAAATGATAAAATTTTAACATGACTGAAGCGATTAAGCTTTTTTATGAGCGATATAAGAATAAGCCTCAAATAGATCATATTATTGACTATTTGAAGGAAACGCATTCTCATAAAAAATCGATCAATTTCAACTACGATCAAGCTCTTATTAAAGCGAATGAATGGGTTTTGGAAATAAATAAAAAAAATGAATCTGTAAATAAGGGCGTAGTTGAAGATTTTATGAAATTTGATAATGGATTTAGGATTGTTCGATTGATTGATAAAGATTCTAAAAAATGGGAAGGAGTTATGATGGGTCATTGTGTTGGCTCAGACTCTTATTCAAGAAATGAAGGAATTTTTTCACTTCGAGACAATTCCGGAAACCCACATGCCACAATTGAAATCAATGGTAAAGAAATTGTTCAAATTCAAGGAAAAGCCAATACAAAACTTAAAGATAGATATGTATCTATGGTTCTTTCTTTTATTTCAAAATTTGACTATTACTTTGAAGATGTTGAAAAAGATATGGCTAAGCTCGGATTTACTCCAATTCCTCATTCCTTAAATCATATATTTATTCAACTAGGCTTTGATACTCTTCATATCGATCAAACCTTTGTTCGATTCTCGGATAGAAAAAACATAGATAATCGAAAAATATCTTCTATCTATCATAAATATAAATCAAAGCTAAAAAAAGAAGATCTTCTTCTCTTAGCAGCTGTTCTTGATCATGTCTCTTTATTTAAAAAAGCTATTAAAAAAACACATGCTAAAAATAAGATTTTAGTTATGATTAGATTTTTTACAGAAGTGATGAATAAAAACATTGATAATTTTAGAATAGCAAGTTTTGTTGCTTCTAAAATTGATATTATCGAAAAATATGCTTTTTTATATAAGTATTTGAATGATTTCGAAATGATCTGTGATAATTACGCTTATGATCCAGACTTTTTAAAAGATTTTATCGAAGCTAATAAAGACGTGGTGGCAAAGCATTACGATAAAATTTATGGATTTAATTTTTTTACATTTCTAGATATTTATTGGGTTCATCTTGATAATAAGGCTAGAAAAAAGTCTATGAAAGAATTGATTAAAAAAATAAACAGTTATCCGCCACACTTAATTCCATTTGAAGGTTTTTTAAAAATCTCAAATGATTGTAAAGAGTTGTTGTCAAAGAACAAACGTATCTTTTTATTAAAAAATTATTTGAAGCATTCTGGTCATTTCTATGAAAGTTTAGTTAAAAATGGACGAGTGAAAAGTATTGAAAAGTTTGAACAACTTCTAAATGAAGCTGATCCCGCTTTGTTCTCAAAGATGAGAGAAGATTCTAAAAATGGAAAAATACCAAATTATACTTCTTATTTGTTTTTTGAAATAAATATAAAAGGAAAAAATGAATAAAAAAATGACTCAAGCTATTGAAAAATTTTATTTAAAAAACAAATCTCAACCACTTATTGATCATGTTGTTGATTTTTTGATTGATCAATACTCTAGTAAAAAGTCGATCAATTTCAACTATTATCAAGCTTTAGAAAAAATGAAACAATGGGAAGACTCTTTCTCAAACGTTAAGCCTATAAGTAAGGGAGTATTTGAAGTTGTTCGAGATTTTGGCGATTATAGGATTTGTAAATTGAACGATCCTGATTCAAAAACATGGGAAGGTTATTGGATGAAGCATTGTGTTGGTTCGTCTAATTATAAAAACCATGAAGATATTTATTCGCTTCGAGATAAAAACGACATCCCACATTGTACAATTGAAATTTCACGAGAAAATTCAACACCTTTTATTAAACAAATTAAAGGAAAAACTAATGGTCCAGTTTCTAAGAAATATGTGAGTTATGTATTGGATTTTTTAAATACACTTGATATTAGTGTAAATCATGAAGAAATGAACAATATCGGATATTGGCACGTATCCTCTGATCATTTAAATACCTTATATCGGCTGTTTCCAAGGATTGAGCCGATTGTTTTTAAAAACCATCACTACGTTTATGCTTTTTCTAAAGTTGAAGCTGATATGACGGTTTTGAATAGTTTTGATTTTAATGAAAAAATGTTTTTTATCGATTTTTTATCTCTATGTCCGATCAATCTTGAAGTTTTAAAGGAAATGCTTCAATTCGACGAAATAAAGTCTTATCTTAATTACATCAATGATTGCTTCGCTCAATCAATCATTCATAGAAAAAAAGATTCTTTAAATGTATTGATTGATTTTGTAAATAAAGATTATCAGTACTGTTCGTTTAGTTCTGGGAATTGTTTTGTTTTTTTAGCGACTTGTTTTAATTTTGAATATGCTGTTAGAGCGATGCTCTCAAAAGGATTTAAAGCTTCAAAAATGGCTAAAGAGATTTCGATACAAACCCAAAATCGCTCACTTGTTGATGTTTTAATCGAAAAAGGTGATTACAGCGAAAAAATGCTAATCAATGTGGCTAATAACCAAAGTTTTGACGTTTTTAAAGCTTGGATTACAAAATCAGAACCACCTGTGTGGATTTTGAAGGATTTAATTGTGCTTTTATGGAGCCGTGATAAGTTTTCATATATCGAATACACACTAGATCTTCCACTGAGTAAAGATATAAACTATTTAGAGCTTATCAAAACCTTAAAAATAACATCAGAAGAAGATAAAATTTTAAAATTTGAAAAATTATTGATTCAAAAAAACTTATTAAAATCAAACGTTTAATTTTAAATTGATACTATATAGTATCAATTTTGAGTTGATATCATATAGGATCATTTAAGAGCTTCTAAAATAGCTTTTTTCTCATATAAATTTTTAAGAGTTGTTTCATGATCTGGATTTGGTACAATTTTTATATTTTTATAACAATTTGTTTTTACATTGTGGAATATAAGACTTTCTTTAATTTCTCTGATTAAAGCTAAAATACATAAGTCAACTGTTTGCTCTCTAATATCACAAATTGCCAAAGGATCTTTTCTAATAGCCAATTCACATAATTCTTTTGTTTGATTCCTTACATGTCGAATTGAACCAGGATTATTTATAACAGATAAATTACATAATTTGTTTGATTGATTCGAGATAAAAGAAAAGATTGTTGAATCTTGTTTTATGTATTGATAAATTTCTTCTTCATTTAATTGATTTAACCATTTTATAAATATATCCATTTCTTTTTTTGAACATACTTTCTCTTCTATCCACTCATCCATATAAGCGTCGTTAGATAAATTTTTTTCAAATAATTTTTGAATTTCTTCATTCGTCATTTTAAAGCCTCTAAAATTGCCTTTTTCTCTTTCAAATTTTAAGGGTTGTCTTATAGTCAGGGTTGGGAACTATTCTCACTTTTTCATAAGTTAATTTATTTCGAGATAAAGCTAAAATACAAAGATCAACGGTTTGTTCTCGAATTAACTCAATAGCAAATGGCCACTCTTTTATTGCAAATTCAGATATTTCTTTAGTTTGTTTTTTAACGAATTCGATTGACATCACGTTATTAAGAATTGCCCATTTACACATATCTTTTGTTTGGTTTGTTATTATTGAAAGAATTGTGCCATTGTCTTGAATGTATTTACAAACTTCATTTTCGTCAAGGGAATTTAACCATTTAGAGAAATGATTCATTTCTTTTTTTGTACAGATTTCATATTCAATCCATTCGTTAAAATTCCAATTAGTTTTTTCGAGTTTTTCTTCAAATAACTGTTTTATTTCTTTATTTGTCATTTGAGAGCCTCTAAAATAGCTTTTTTATCTCTTAGATTTTTAAGAGTGGTTTCATGATTTGGATTTGGCACAATTTTTACATATTTATAACAATGATAGTTGGTACACGAAATAATCGATCTTTGAGTAATGTCTGTAATTAAGGCTAAAATACATAATTCAACAGTTTGATTTTTAATTTTTTGAATTGTAAAAGGATCTCGTTTAACAGCTAATTCATAGTATTTTTGTTGATTTTTTATAAATTCAATTGACCAAGGATTTTCAGTAATTGCTAAAGTACATAATTTATGAGATTGATTTGAAACAAGCGAGAGTATTGTGTAATCTTCTTTTATATATGGATAAACTTCTTCATCATTTAATCGATTCAACCAGTCTGTAAAAAGATTCATTTCTTCTTGAGAACAACAATTATTCTCTACTGAATTTATAAAAGCGGGAAACCATGGACCAAGTCCATTCGATTTAATTAGTTTTTCTTCAAATAACTGTTTTATTTCTTTATTTGTCATTTGAGAGCCTCTAAAATGGCTTTTTTCTCTAATAGATTTTTAAGAGTGGTTTCATAATCAGGGTTTGGGACAATTTTTACATATACATAATTCCATTGACTTAATTTTAAAGCTCTTAAACAAATATCAACGCTTTGCCTATTAACTAAATCAAAGCATCCTCTATTTGTAGCTATATTGATAATTTTATCGGTTTGATCCTGTATAAATCTAATGTTGTTAGGGTTTTGATTTACACTGACTCTTTTCATTTCATCGGTAGGGTTTTTTAATACTGAAATGATTGATCCATCTTTTTTTAAATAGCGACAAATAAATTCTTCAGGTAAAGAATTTAACCAATTTGTATACATCGATATTTCTTCTTTTTTATAAAAACTTTTTTCAATACAATAATTGAAATTCATTTTTAATTCTTTGTTTTCTTGAATTAAAAGATTAAATCTTTCCTTTACTTCCATAGAAAAGCCTTAAATAGAGGTTTAAATAAAAATAGAGATATTGTTTTCAACATCTCTATTATTCTATCATTTTTTTAATAAAAAGCAATAATTGTCTCGTTTTGAGAAAATTGTAAAAATTAACCAAACCAACTAATCAATGTTAAAATTACCTGTTCTTTAATTAGTTATTTATTTAATATCTATTTTTTTATAAATGAAGTAAAAATTTGAATAACAAACATCGTTCCAATGCTTACTAAGAAAATAGTGTTTCCATTTCCGCTAGCTGAAGAGGATAATGCTGTCAGGACTCCAAATATAATAAATTGAATAGTTTCTGAAATTGGCCAAAGATCATCTTTTAAAATGATAAGAGTAAACTCAACGATAAAAAGAACCGCAAACATAAAAGAAGAAAGTTTTAAAATTTCTTTAAGCAACAAATGATCTTTCAATAAAGTTTGAAAAAATCCTGTTAAAAAATGACCAACAGAGTTGTCTCCAATAAGAAAAAAAACGAAGCCAATATATCCTAAGTATGTTAAAATCTTCATAAGAAAGTTAGAGTCTGTTGTTTTATTGTTTTTTATATAAGTCTCCTTAATTTATTGTTTTTAATCGTGGCAATCTTTTTTCTCTCTACACTCACCTTTCCATGAGTGTTTATCATTATCGCAACTTTTCACTTTACACAACCCCCAAGCTTTACCATTTGAATCACAAACTTTCTCACCATGACCATGCTTTATTTCGCAACTAGAAACCGAATTTGGTTCACAAACGTTCTTAACACACTTTCCGTTTTCTAAGCTATATCCTTTTTTACAAGATTTAATTTGACAACTTCCCCAATTAAGACCATGTTGATCACATTTTTTAGTTCCAGAACCATTTTCTCCTTCACAAGAAGTTTCACTATGTGGAGGAGCGATTTGTTTTTTACAAATAAATGTTCCTAAAACTTGACACTCTTTAACTGTTCCAAATAAAGGATCTCCAAAAACTGAATTAGAACAAGCCGTTCCATTAGTTATCGTTTTTGTATTAGACCAAGTTGTGTTTTTTCCGTATCGAACATTTGCTGTTCCTGCGAAATTACAAGATTGATATTCATTTGAACAAAAAGTCCATGTATTTGAAGCTTGAACAGCTTTAACATAACCCGCATTACAACTTGTTAATTGGCAACTACCATAAGAAGTTCCTTCAGAATTACAAGTTTTCACTCCTTGTCCATTTTCTAAAGAACAACTTACAGAACTATTCGGACTACAAGCTTGTACTTTACAAACTCCATTAACATTAACAAAACCTGCTTCACAACTCGTTCCAGTTAAACAACTCCCATAAGCAGAACCATTCGAATTACAAGTTTGTGTTCCAATGAAATGATTCACTGAGCAAGACTTAGTTCCTCCAGGAGTACATGTTTGCGCAACGCAAGATCCATTTGATAAATAATAACCTTGTGAACAACTCGAAACTACGCAACTACCATAAGCGGAACCATTTGAATCACAAACTTTTGTACCTGAACCATTTGGAACTAAACAACTTGTAGAACTATTCGGAGTACATTGCTGAACTTGGCAAGAAGATCCATTCCAATAATAACCGCTTTCACAACTATTCGTTAATTGACAACTATTCCAAGCAGAACCTGTCGCATTACAGCTTTGTGAACCTAATTGATGATTAGAAGAACAAACTTTTGTTGAATTAGGTGAACATGTTTGAGCAACGCATGAGCCATTTGATAAATAATAACCAGCATTACAACTTACCAAATTACAACTACCATAAGATAAACCGTCTTGACTACAAGTTTTTTCACCAACTCCTCCTACAATTGAACAACTCGTTTTACTATTTGGAGAACAAAGCTGAACTTTACAAACTCCACCAGATAAAACTTGACCCGATGGACAGCTTGTCGGAACACAACTTCCATAAGCAGACCCAGTCGAATTACAAGTTTTTGTTCCTGTAGCACAATTTTCATTACAAGCCACTGTTGAATTAGGTGAACACGCCTGTGCTACGCAGACTCCATTTGAAAGATAATAACCGCTTTCACAGCTTGTCGATTTGATACAACTTCCCCAAGATAAACCATCTTGACTACAAGTCTGAGAACCAATGAAGTGATCACTTAGACAACTTTTCGAAGAATTAGGTGAACATGTTTGCGCCACGCAACTGTTTGAAGTGATTCCCTTAATCGAAACATTATCGATCAATCCACCATATGTTGATTTTGTACCTTCTCCACTAATTTTTAGAACAGTTGAAGAAGTTGCGATAAACATTTTAGTTGATGTTTTCCAATTAGGCTGAGTCGTAGCTGTTTCGTTTAATGTTAATAGTTTTGTTGAATTGACATAAACACCAACTGTATTATCGTTAGCTTCATTTGAACGAGGCTTATAGTCAATACTTAACTGATAAGCTTGACCAGCGATAAGAGGAATGTTTTGAGTGATCGAATAATTGGATTGATCATTTCCATTAACTGTATCACTATCCATTTCTAACAAACCACCGCCTGTACCATCTGGCCAAACTTCAATAGCTGAACCACTTAGTGTCCAAGCGACTTGATTTGGGTCATTAGAAGACGGAAGAGATTGGTATAAATCCCAATTTCCACTCGTTTTCAATAAAAGGTCGGAAAGTTTCGTTCCATTAGCTCCTAATTGGCTCGATTTTGCGTTAAAACCACCATTATCGACTTTTTCCCCGCTTGAAGCGATAACTTGCGTATAACCGCTATTACACGCGTTAATTTGACAACTTCCCCAAGAAAGACCATCTGAAGAACATTGTCGAACACCTGAACCATTTAAGCCTTGGCAAGACTCTACACTATTCGGAACACATAATTGCGCTTGACAACTAAATGAACCCTTAACTTGACATTCCTTGACAGTTCCAACTAAAGGATCACCAAAAACAGAATTTGAACAAGCTGTTCCATTTGTGATTGTTTTTGTTAATGCCCAAGTTGTATTTTTTCCGTATCGAACCTCTGCTGTTCCGCTAAAATTACAAGATTCATATTCATTTGAACAAAATGTCCAATTTGTACCTGCTGAAACAGTTTTTACAAAACCTTGATTACAAGACGTGATTTGACAATCGCCATAGCCTAAACCTTGATCATTACAAGTTTTAATTCCCGATCCATTTGAACCTTGACAACTTGTAGTTGATTTAGGTGAACAAGTTTGCGCAACGCAAGATCCATTTTGCATAACAAATCCAGCATTACACGTTGAGACTTGGCAATTTCCCCAAGCTGATCCATCATTTGTACAAGTTTTTGTACCAGTTCCGTTTAATCCTTGACAGATTGAAGTTTCATTTGGAGTACAAACATTTTGAACACACAATCCACAAGATAGATGATATCCACTAACACATGTGTTGTTTGTTTGACAAACACCCCAGGCAGAACCTGTCGAATTACAGCTTTGAGTTCCGTTCATAAATAAAACTTGGCAACTTTGTGAAGAGTTAGGGGAACACGTCTGTGGAACGCAGACTCCATTGTTCATAACAAATCCACTATTACAACTTACACCTTGACAAGAACCCCAAGATAATCCATTGCTTGCGCATGTTTTTGTACCAGTTCCATTTGTTATAGAGCAACTCGCACTTGAATTAGGTGTGCAGAGTTGAGCGACACATTGTCCATTTTGAAGAGTGTATCCAGATTTACAAGAAGAAACCGTACAAGAGCCCCAAGATAAACCATCACTCGAACAGGTTTTACTTGCAACTGTGCTTGAAGTTGAACAATCCTCAACTTTATTAGCTTCACACACTAAAGGAACACAAGCTCCTGAAGAGTTGTGTCCACAAGAACTAACACATCGACCCGTATCTTTACATGTATATGACATGCCTAAACTATCACAAGTTTTAAGACCCAATCTATTTCCATCTAAAACACAGCTCTCCTCTGGAGATTTAGTTGAATTAGGAGAACATAAAAGATCACCAATTGTCGTACTACAAGAATTTTGAGTCGCGCTTATTTTAGCTAGATTTGATAAAAGACCCAAATCATCAAAATTTTGTTCATTTTTTTCAACGTAACAATAATTTCCATTAACTTTTAAATACGCCACCATTGCGCCTCTTGTCTTATCCCAAGAATTATTACTAGAAGCGTTTGAAAAAATTAAATCAACTCGATCACTTGCCGTTAAAGTTCGAGAATAGGTTAATTCGTAAAGTTGAAAATCAGAACTATTTAATTCAACTGTTTGAAAAAACTCTCCATTCACACGAATCGAAACTTGACTTGATCCGTTGTAATTTAAACTTCTCGCGAAAAAAGAGATTTTATTAGATAAAGATTTTGTTTCAACATCTTTCAAGATTCGAACACCTTGTCTTCCATCAGCTAAGAAATAAAACTTACCACTGGCTACTGTATTGATCCACATGTTGTTCGCACTACCTGAATCAGAGCTAAAATCAAATGTTCCTAAAACTTGTGGAGATTTTGGATTTGAAACATCCACCACTAAAACTCCTCTCTCACCTTGTGATAAGAAAAGTCTTTGCTGATCTTGAATAATTCCATTAGCTGTTCCAGCAATATCTAGTGAAGCGAGTTGTGTTGTTTCACCTCTATACGCTTGTGAAATATCTAAAACATGTAATTTATGTGATTGAGAGTTATTTAAATAAATTAAAGAGTTTTGTCTATAGAAGCGAGAAGGTGCTTCACTTGTAGAATTTGCAATTTGAATTGAAGACGCTAGAGGTGCTGTCCAGTTTGAAACTTTTGGGATTAACTCTAGAGTTGTTTTACTGTTTCCATTTAAAGAAAAATCAAAAGCAGTTCCAATTTTAGCGTATAATCCATTATCTTTAGTTTTTGTTCCGACTAAAACAGGATTAGCCGGATTTGAAACGTCAAATTTTGACAATCCACCAATGCTTCCCGTGTTAATTAAAAGTTCATTTCCAACTAAATCCATTGAAGTCGCATAAATACCTTGAACTTCGACAATTTTAGAAACAACCGGAGCTGATTTATTGGCAATATCTAAAACCATTAAAATAGCAGAAGCGGTTTGAGTCGTAGTTTCTTTCCGATATCCAGCTAAAAGTAAATAATGGTCTTTTAGACGTAAATCTGAGAACTCATAATTTGTCGAAGTATAGGTGTAAATGATTTGTGGATTTTCCGGAGTTGAAATATCTAAAATATCAACAGCTCCAAAAACTTCATTTCCAGCCATGTTGTATGAGATATAAACGTATTGGTCTTTTAAAAGAACAGAAGTGGCTTGAACATCTCCAGTTGAAGAGCTTGAGGTTGGAGCTATAACTGAAGCGATACTTTCCAATTGTGGAAGAGAAGTGTTTAAATTTTGACTCGATCCAGAAGGACGAATAATATCTACAGCTTTATCTGATTTTAGCAAGACCCGATTTTCTGTACTTTTCGAAACTTCAATTGCTGGACTATCTGTTAATTCGTTTTGAAAAAATTGCGAACGACTACAACTCGCCAATAACAAACAAAGACTTAATAAGATATTTCTCATAATTTCACCTCAAGTCTTTAATATCTGTTAATTTGGAAAAAATGAAAAAATATCAAATCGAGACATTTATTTTTGATTGGATCGTTTCGAGACGCTTCGAGTCAATTTTTAATCGTAGAATCTTGGATCTTTTTGTCGTTCAAATAGTTTAGAAACTTCTCTGTTCGTTTTAAAGCAATGATTACAGTACTTTCCTGAAAAACATTGAAATTTAAAAGTTCTATCCGTATCATCTCCAATTAAATTTTCAATTGTGATTTGTTTTTGATAATAAGAAAGATTTTTACAACAAGAACATAGGAAATAATCATCAGGGTTGTTTGAAAGTTTGTCAATTTCAAATAACATTTGTTTTAATCGATCTTTAAAATCTAAAATTAAATTTTCTTTAGTTTGAGGATTATTGTTTTCAAATAAAATCTCTTCGCAAAAGCCATTGATCTTTAACCAACAACAATAGTAAAATCCTAAATCTTTGTTTTTACTATAAATTCCAACAATGATTGAATCGTGTAAAGATTCTAATTCTTTTTTTAATAGATATTTTTCAACTTGATAGGTCCAATATAAAATTTCTAGATCAATTAGGAAATTTTCTGAATTATAAACTTTATATCCATTTTTTTTGGATTCAAGAAAAACTTCAATTGTATCATTCCTATTTTCAATTTTGATAAAATTTATTTTCTTTAACTCTAAAATGAGATTTTTAAGCTTTTGATTCATTTCTTTTAAAGATCCTCAATAATATATTGAACATCATTATAATCACTACCCGTGTTAATGATTAGAGTTTTTCCAATTTTTTCATAAACCTTTAAATGAGAATGACCATAGATAATAACATCAGCTATAGGCAATAAAGCTTCACCGTGTCTAGGGTTTCCTGATAAGCTTGGATTATCGAAAAGTTCTTCAACTATAGGAAAGTGAGTCACGATTATAACTTTTTTATTTGGATCTTTTTCATAATCTAAAATAAAATTAACCGCCTCATCGGCTCTTTTTTGTAAATACAGATCCATAGGCAAATTGTCGACAAACATATGCTTCATATAAAGAGCGTCTTTTGTGTTTTTTTCTAAAGATCCATACCATCCATTATATCCTAAGAAGATGGATTGATCAGTCTCAAAAGGCTTATTTTCAAGAAGATGAATATCGTACTCATCAGCGTAGTTTTGTATTTTTTCAAATTTTTGATGCAACGATTTTATCTCGCTATCCCAAAAATCATGATTTCCAAGAACGACTAGAATTTTAATAGATCCAAATTTTTTTCTTAAAAACTTAAAACAATTCGCTACGTCTTTCAAAGAAGACGTTCCCAAATCACCCGATACAATAACTAATTCGATTTTGTGTTGACTCAAAATTGCATTAAACGCCGCTTCATGGATTTGAGCGGTCTTTTTATTAAAGCCTCTGTGCAGGTCGGTTAAAATGAGTGTTTTCATATACTTATTATATCGCTATTTTTTGATCAAAATCAATTAAAAAAAAGCTAAATTAAGGGTTTTATTGTAAAATTTCGATTTTTTCGAAATTAACATAGAGGAACAATTCTGGGATCTTCTATATCCATTTTAAAAGTTTTTAACTGTTATAAAGTTTTTATTTAATAAAAATAAGTTTTTATCATATTTGAATTAGTATTGATCAAGAAATGATCATACGATTTTGGTAATTTTCTCACAAGATGTGATAAAATTCATTTTAAAACTAAATTGTTAAAAATACAAATAATCGTCTTATTTTGAGATTTTATTTCATTTCACTTAATTTAATAGTATCTTATAGATGGGGGGTAATTATGAAAATTTCAGATAATGAAAAAAAGAGAAGGATTCAAGTTATTGAAGATACAAAGAGAGTCATTAAAGAAATGAATGATTTATCTGAAATGAAACGAAAAGTTTCTGAATTTAAAAAAAATCAAGATATAAATCAAATTAAATCAATTCTATTAGATATTCATCGAACTAAAACTTTTATAAAATATACAAAGAATAGTCCTGATCTTAAGTTTACACTTTGGACAAGTTTTGGAGGAATTTCATTAGAAAATTCTTTTTTTTCAAAAGAAGAGATTTTATTTAAGTTGATAGCCCAAGTCAAACGGCTACAAAAAGAGTTGAAAAGATTTGATAAAATTTATAAAAAACAAGAAATAAATAAGATTAAAAAAATAATCGAAAAAACAAATAATTTTTAGAGGTTTAAATGAAAACTGTAGAACAATTAAATCAAGAAAATTTAAAACTTAAAGAAATGTTAAGAGTTGCCGCTAATCAACTCGAAGGAGTTTCTTTAGCGATCCAAGCTCATGGTCAAAATATTAACACTGATTTTTTTATTGAAACATATAAAAAATTTGCAGAAGATATAAGAGAAGAGATTAAAAATAAAGGATTTTAAAAAATGAAAAATGATTGTAAAATTCTTCTTAAAAAATTAAAAAGTTTAAAAACAGAAGAACTCCCTTTAGATAAGATCATTTGCTTAAACTCTATTCTGGAGCAAGGAATTGTTGAATCTTATTGGAATGGGAAAATATCTTATGATAAAATGTGTGAGATTTTGGATTACAAATCTATAGAAAATGATTAGATTTGATTAAAATGTAAATAAAATCAAACCTATTAGATTTAAATATAATTTAATTGATTTTTTAATTAAAACAGAGATATAATACATTTAAGAAAAACAAGGAGATAAGAATATGAGTAAAACAGAAGAAAAAGGTTTAAAAAAGCCGTTGAAACTTAAAAAAGAATTAGCTCAAATGATGGGAGTAAGCGAGCTTTCAAGAGCTGATATTACAAAAAAGCTTTGGGATCATATTAAAGAACATAAGCTTCAAACAAAAACAAAAAATGGAAAACCTAGTGGAGAAGGAAAATTTATCGTTGCGGATAAAACTCTTCTACCAATTTTAAAAAATACAAAGTCAACGAGCAAATCTGGAAATGTTACGGATTTGACTCAAATTAAAGAGGGTGAAACATTTGATATGATGCAGGTGGCTTCTGTTGTTGGTTGTAATTTAGAGTAATTTTTTAAAAGGTCTTGTCTTAAAGATAGGGCCTATTTTTTTTGAGGTTATATGAAAATTAAGAAAAAATATAAAGTCAACATTGAATGGTCAGAAGAAGATGAAGCATATTTAGCCAAAGTTCCAGAATTGGCCTTAATTACCCATGGCGACACAAAAAAACATGCTCGTGAAATGGCAAAAGAAGCTATTGATCTTTGTTTAAGTTATTTAAGAGACGAAAAGAAAAAGAGAAAGAAAAAAGATGGTTCTTAGAAAAATTGTAGTCAATACTGGGGAATGTTTTGTCTTTATATCTGATAAAAAAGAAAAAGACTCAATTTCCCTGCCAAAAGGAAAATACCAAATTACTTTAAAATTAAAAAAATCATGGAATGGTCCAAATTTTAATAAAAACTTTATAGAATTAAAGAAAGACTCCTATCTTAAAATTTCTGACATTTGCCCTATTGACAGTGAAAAGTTATATAAAAAAGGATGTTCCTTATCTACAGGTGGAGATGGAACTTTTGACTTGTATATTGATATTAAAAAAGTAAAAAAAATAGGTCAAGACCCTTATAAAAAACTACTAGAAGAAGCTAAGATTTTTTTTAAAAAAAACAAATACAATAAAAAAACATCTTTAAAGTTTCATGATAAGTTTTTATCCAAATGTTTTTATAAAAAAATTTCAAAAATTCTAGAAAAAGAAAGATACAAAAGTCTAAAAAAACTTGTAAAAAATGCAAAGGCTCTTTTGAAAAATACGAATCTAAAATCATAAAATTTATTTTGATTCAATTAAAAATAATGATCTTAATAAATACAAATCGAATATAAAGGATTTAAGTTTTTTAAAAAATATATTTAAAAATTGAGGCTTTATGAATGATTTTTTAAATTTTCTCTTTAAACTTAATAACAAGCTTTATTCTTACTATTTTCACGCTCCATTTTTGATATTATGGATAAGCTCCTATTTATTAGGCTATTTTAAAGGCTGGATAGTCGCTGGTTTGATTGTTTGGTTTTTTATGCTGACTTATAGGCTGGCTAAAGAAAAAAAGCTTGTTTCTTTTAAAAAGAACAAGCTTGGATATCTTGTTGGATTAAATATAGCTGTTTTTTTGGGACCTTTATGTTTAGTTTTGATTTATTTGTTAAGATTTGAAAAATGATCAAATCGATACGTTTCAAATAAATACTTTGATTATTTACATTTTTTAATTTATTATTGAATAATGAAGAGCTTAATTTTAAAAAATTTAGACAAAGTTAAAAATTTATTTCCATATTTTGATTTTTCTTGTCAAAAATATGGAGAAGAATTTTTGATTTTGAAATTTGATCATAGAAAATCAATTGTTTCATTTACATTTAAAACAAAAAGTGAAAAGATTTTTTTAAACACTTTAATGAAAGAGTCAAAATGCTCAATCAATATCGCAGAAAAAATTCTTGAAGAAATTTTAAAAGAAAACGTTTATTCAACAACCCTCAATCATGATCTTAAAACATTGACAATTCTAGAATTAGTCAATATCAGGCCAGATTTAAGAAATAAGCCCATTTTTTAATTAGATAAAATAAAAAAGGGGAATTAACCCCTCTTTTTATAATTTAATGAAATGTTAAGGTTTACAAAAAATCCCATTTTAAGGGATAATATGAAAATTCTAACAATTCTGATTAGAATTTGACTTCAGGAGCTTTTTCGATTTTTTCTTTTTCTGAAGCAGACACGTCCCATTGAGGTAATTTGTCATATTTATAAAAAAGCATATTTGTAAAACTAGTCGGTGGGACTGAAACTAAATTATTGAATCGTTTAATAGACTCAATATAACGGTTTCTAGCAACTGTAATTCTATTCTCAGTTCCTTCTAATTGAGCCTGTAAATCTTGAAAGTTTTTATCCGCTTTTAAATTAGGGTAATTTTCAGAAATCGACATTAGTTTTCCAAGAGCCATTGAAAGATCTCCTTGAGATTGTCGAAATTCAGCAAATTTTTCAGGAGTCATATTCTTTGGATCTAATTGAATTGACGTAGCTCTGGCCCTAGCGCTAACAACCGCCTCAAGGGTTTCTTTTTCATGAGAAGCAAATCCTTTAACCACACTGACCAAGTTTGGAATTAAATCAGCTCTTCGTTTATATTGATTCGTGACTTCCGCTAAAGAAGCTTCAGTTTCATTTTTTTGTTCCGGAATACTTTGTACACCGCAAGAAGCGAATGTAAAAAGCGATAAAACTAAAAGTAAAGTTTTTTTCATATTTTTTTCTCCTATAATCTTATTTTATTTCAAAAATGAGATTTTGTCAAATTTTTAAGTATTTGAAATTAAAAGCATTTTTTAAAAAACCTATTTAAATCTTATGCAAGGTTTAATCATTAAAGAGATATATTTGAAAAGATTTTTTGAATCTGGAAAAACAGCAGAGGTTAGATCTTCTAATACTTCAAAGAGAGGCTTGATTTTTTTATGTTGCTCAAAGAAACAAGAAATCTGGGGACAAGCGGATCTTTTCGATGTTTTAAAAGTTTCTAAGAGCGATTATTCAAAATTTGAGAACTTACATAAATCAACTGATTTTTCAGGATATGAAGTTAACTTTTTATGGTGTTTAAGAAATATAAAAAGATATAAAAATCCAATAAAATACAGCCATAAAAAGGGATGTGTTATTTGGATAAATTTAGAAGAATTTAAAAATTTAGTTGAGTAAATCTTTAAAAATGTTATTTTTTTATATTTGACATTTGTTCTGATTTGATTTATTATTCTTAAATTAGGAGAATATATGAAAACTTTAATTTTAACACTATTTTTATCATTAAACGCTTTTGCTCAATACGGGGCTCAAAATTCAAGTGGATTCACGGAAAGAGAAAAACAACAGCAACAGGTTGAAAGAAATAGAAAAGAAGTTAATGATTCTTATGTTGGGCCAAATCAAAAATCTAGTCAAACACAAATGCCTAACTTAAACATAGACCCAGATTTAAGCTTTCAAATTTCAAATCATCTCTTAGGAGCTTCAACAATCTTAGAGAAAGACAAAACTCTAACAGGTGTTAAATTAACAGGGGTTCTTAATTTGGCTTATTACAATATAAAATATAAAGAAGAGCCTTTATCTAATAAGAAAAAAGGTCGATTAGTTTTTGGCGTTGAACTTCCTTTTTATGATTTTAAAAGAGGGTCTGCTTTCTCAGGAGTAGGACTATCATTGGGGGATTCTCAAGGAATGTATGTCGATTTGGGTGCTGATTATTACCTAACTTCTTGGTTTAAAGTTCAAGGTGGTCTCAATTGGAATTCGAACATTGGAATCAATCCAATGATTAGTTTAGGTTTTACTTGGTAAATATAGAAGTTTTTACTTTCTTATTTCCTATTAGAGTTTATTAGAGATATTCCTATAAAAATCATATTTTACTAATAAAAACAATAGTTTATATTTATGAAAGATTTATAAATTTATTTTAGGATAGAGATGTAAATGCTGCGCAAAATATTTTAAAATAGGGCTGGACACGCCCGAATTTAAGCCTGTGGAGAAACTGACCTCTGGCTTGCTTCAAAAGAAGCAAGCAAAAGTCGGTTCTGTGAAGCAGGAACCAAAAGTATCAACCGCCGACCAAAAGTCGGCTTGATGCTCGGGATTTTAATCCCGAGAGGATGTCACAATAGATAAATCGATTGTCGAATGAATGTCTTGAAGATTGGGTCAAGACGAAATATAGTAGAAAAGGGCAGATCTTGGTTCGAACTAATAAAGTTTCTGAAATTTGTTATAAAAATAATTTCTAATTTGTATTTAAATGATACAATCAGTTGACAATTAGATTTTTGTTTGAAATAATTGATTCATGGCAAATATAAAAAAATCTAATTATATAAAAAAACTATCTAATCAAATCATGAATATGTTTGATTCTTGCGGAGATAATTCGTTAATTGGAGAAATGTTCTCTAAAGATTCAAACTTAGGAAATTTTAAAAAAGAAGACTTTGTCGATTTTTTGAATTCTTCTTATTTTAAATCAATTGGAATTTTTAGGCTTTTCGATAAAAAAGGAGAAGTTTTAGATTTTGAATTATTTAAAGAAGAAGCTTCTCTAGAATTGTTGAGGTATTTTGAAGAAAATAAATTTGAAAAAAACAAAAAGTTTTCGGAATGCTTCTTTTATAATAAAGAAAATGGAAAAAACTATTTTGACGAAATGGCTTTAATCATCGTTAATGTTTTAGAAAAGTATGGAAAACCACCTTTATTTCACAAAACTAGAGACAAAGTTCTAAGATATGATTGGGAAGCTGAAAAATTAAGCGCGGTTGAAGTTAAGTCTATTTTTGATAAAAAAATGAAAAACTTTTTTGATTTATCGAAAGAAGATAATCGAGATTGTTTATCCTTAATGGAAGATAATTTTGAAAATATAGAAGAAGTTGAAGAGAAGGTTAGAAAGATTTTAAAAAAGATAGATGGTTGGCATATATATGTTCCTAATGATAAAACTTTTAAAATTATTGATAATTAAAAATAGAAAATGGTAGTTATATAAAAAAACAAGTAAAACTTTCTCCAGATTTAATCAAAGAAGTGAAGGAATGTGTTCGCGTTCAACTAAAGGAAACTTTAGATTTTTATTCAGACTCAGATAATTATTTAAGCACAGAATTTTTAAAAGGTTTTTAGAATGAAAACAGTAAAATTTTCAATTTATATATTTTTATCGATGTTTTTTTATGTTTTGACTCTCAAGGCTCTTTTGTTGGTTTTTTTTGGTTTATTTCGAATTTAGGAATAGCTATTTTGTTTTTTTAAATTTATTTGTTACAGGTCTATCCATGACTTTTGATACAGACAATCGTTTAACTTTCTCTAATTTTTATAAAGATAGATTAGTTATTTGGTTAATTACAGTATCTCTTTTTTCGTCTGTGTTTGTTTTTACACAATATAAGTTTAAAGATTTTTTAATAGAAAACAAAATAGAAGATAATATATTTTATTTTAAAATTAAAAAAGAATGCTTTAAAAATAAGTTTTACTTTTTGTATTTTTGCGATAATGAGAAAGTAAGAGATTCTTATCAAAGAAGAGTTTTTTTGATATCTTCTAAAAATGAATTAAAAAATAAATTAAATGAAAATTTTTCTTTAAAATTTAAAGAATTTTATCTTCTTTTTTGTAAAGATCAAAAAATTGAAAAAATAGACTGCTTAGATCTTGTAAAAGGATTTCTGAAAAATACATATTAGTTTAAAATCTTATATTTATTTTAACATTTAATAGATATGAAGCTTGGAAAAATCTACCTTTTCGAAGATATGCTTGTAATTGACGCAGAACCTCACGTAATGGCTCGTATTCGGCCACTGTTTAGCTCTTATGTTCATATTCATGAAAGAGGCCAATTTACCCACAAACCTATCGCCCTAGCGTTTAATGATTCTTTTAGCAGGGATGTGCTATGGATAAATGATCGATTCGAAATGGACATAGCACCAGAGCTATTAGAAAAGATTAAAATTAAAAGTGAAAATTATGAAAATAAGGTTAAAAGCATTCAGAACGCTGATAAAGACAAAACATGGAACCCTTCGGTTAAATCATCGCCAATTCAAGTTAAATTAAGAGAGCATCAGGTTCAATTCTATAATATGGCAAAAAAAATGAAACGAATGCTTCTAGCCGATGTTATGGGCTTAGGGAAAACAATTTCAGGATTATCAATTTTAACTGAACCAGAAACAAGACCTGCGATTATAGTGGTTCCTCCACATCTCTGTACACAATGGGAGAATGAAATAAAACGTTGCTACCCTCAGATGAGTTTTCATACTATTCGAGGTTTTAAAAATTACCCTCTACCTGAAGTTGATATTGTATTAACAACTTATAATCGTTTATCAAAATGGGAAGATCTCTTACAAAATTTGAATTTTAAAAGCCTCATATTAGATGAAGTTCATGAGTTAAGGCATGAAGATACAAGTAAAAGGTATCAATGCAAAATGTTATCGAAAAAAGTCGACTACTGTATTGGCCTATCTGGAACTCCAATTTATAATAAAGGTTCTGAAATCTTTTCAGTCCTTGACGTGATATCTCCTAATTGCTTAGGAAAGCAAGAAGAGTTTAATCGAGAGTGGTGTGATTGGGGTTCAGTTAGAGAGCCTGCTATTTTAAATTCTTATCTTAAATCACAAGGTTTAATGCTTCGAAGATTACCAAAAGATGTTGGGCTTCATTTCGGAGAAGCTTCAAAGCACGTATATACACTTGATGCCGATCTTGAGAAACTTAAAGAGGTTCAAGAAATTGCGAAAATGCTGGCAATTTCTGTTTTAGAGGGAAATGTTGGAGAGAGTGATTTATCGGCTCGAGAATTTGATTATAAACTAAGACAAGCCACAGGAGTAGCTAAAGCAAGACCTGTCGCAGAATTTGTAAAAATGATGTGTGAGCAAGGAGAAAAGATCGTTCTAGCAGGGTGGCATCGTGAGTTTTATGAAATTGTCATGAAAGAGCTTTCTGAATATAATCCTGTTCTTTACTCTGGAAGTGAATCAGCTATTCAAAAAGAAGAGTCGAAGAAAAAATTTATACAAGGTGATAGTCAAGTTTTTATAATCAGTTTAAGATCCGGAGCTGGCTTGGATGGATTACAACATGTTTGCTCAACTGTTGTTTTTGGAGAATTAGATTGGTCGCCTCATGTGATGGATCAAGTATTAGCCAGAGTGGATAGAGATGGTCAAAAGCACCACGTTCAAGGTTTTTACTTGACTGTCAATGACGGTTCTGATCCCTTCATTATGCAAGTAATCAATGAAAAACGCGCTCAACACAATGGAGTTATTGAAGGGGTTGAAGTTCCTGTTGAAATTTTAGAAGATTCTGGTGGAGCGACAAAAGAGAGGGTTCAAGCTATGGCTCGAAAGTATTTAGAATCAATAGGGGAAGAAATTCCAGAAGCGGTTCAAGAAGTTGGTCTTTTAGGGGATTTAGCGAAAGCTCTTAGAAAGCTTAAGATATCAACTAAAGACGAAGCTGATATGCAACTAGCGATTTGGCAAAATTTACCAAAAATGATTGAAGCTAAAATTGAAAAAGAAGTGATTATTTCTAAAAAGAGTCGATTAGATTTTTTAGTTTCAAAAAACAATGAAAGAGTTGCGATTGAATGTAAAATAAATTCTATTAAAAAAGCGGAAGTTTATAGACAGCTTAGAAGATATAGGGAAGAAGCGAATGTATCCGCACTTATCTTGTTTGCTCCTTGGAATGGAGTTAAATCTTTTAACGTTGATGGAATTCCTTGTATTGTAATTGATACAACTCTTGCGAATATATAATTAAAATTTTTTTATAATAAATATTCTTTATAGATTTTTAATACATTGTTGATTTAGGATATGTTTTATTTAATAAAGATTGAGTTTCGATAATTTCCAATCCTTCAACGAAATAAACAATGGTTTTATCATAAATTGAAATTTTTTGAGGTTTATCCGGATAGGAATGTCCATGAAAGAAAAATTTTGGTTTAAATTTTTCTAAAAAAAGAGTAAGACCTTCGAATCCTTCGTGCGGGGACTCAATTGTTGAGTTAATACCTTTTGCTGGAGAGTGAGATATTAAAATTGAAAAACAACCTGTTAGGTTTTCGATTTTTTCTAAACATTCCTCTTGTGAAGATTCAAACTCTCCACCTTTATAGTAAGGACATCCTTGATATCCAAAAAAAGATTCTCCTAAAATTGATAGTTTTTTATTATGTAAATTATATCCTTTTAATTTCGATATATAATCAAAAGAGCAATGATTTCCTAAAATTCCAATTATTGGAACTTTGACTTCTTCTAAATCACAAATATCAATATACTTAAGATCTCCCAATAATAGAACTAATTCAATTGATTCATCTTTAATTAACTTTTTCAAATCTTGATCAATTTTTCTGTCAGCAAGAGCTGAAATTTTCATAAAAATTAAATGGGCTTTTGGATAAGTATTATTTTTAAATGATTCGCTCGTGATCAAAAATGTTTAAATAATTCAAATACTTAATTGAGAAAATCCTGCATATACACTTGACTCCAGTAATTTAAGATAAGTTTGGGTCTGATTTTAGCGAGGCTTGAATAGCTCTGTGAAAAAGCAATCCACGACATTGCGTATGATAGATCTGACGCGCAACTGGAGTCAAGTGCATATGCAGGGAGAAAATGAGTCGAATAGCAACATATTTTAATAATATATGAAAGGATGTTTTATGAAAATACATAAGAAACCAAAAGGTTTTAATAAAATGACTGATCAAGAAAAGATTGATTTAGGATATCGCAAAAAGTTTTCAGCTTTTATAACAATAAAAGGAAAAAAGATATATCCAAAAACAGTTTTTGTATTTTGGGTAAAAGCTTAATTGGTTAGTCACAGGGAATATATAGTGTCTCTGTGGCTTTATTTCTTAAAAAACTATAAAAAATCAATAAAAACCTATTTAATAGGATTTAAAAACATCTAAAATTTTTTTCTTTAAATTTTTATCTAAAGAAGAATTTCTAAACCCAAACATTTTATAACTTCTTTATTTCTATTAAAATTTACACAAGCAACAGGACGATTCTCAAGGCTATTGTAGATAACGACAAATGAATCTCTATGAAAGTATTTTCTTATACAATTAGAAAAAAGATCGCTTGCTTGATTGTAATCGTTTTTTGTTTTTAATATTTTAAAATTTAAATTAGAAATTGTTAAATTCATGGCTAAAATATCTTCAGGAATTTCTTTGTTACAAACATGTTCAAAATCTCCAAAAGAATTAAAAATGTTTGAATTTATTTTTTTTTCAAATTCAAATTTGCCGTGAGATTTTAACCAAAAAAGTTCAAACGCTCTTTTGTTGAACCTTTTACAAAACAAAATTTCTATTTCATGAGCATTGTATTTTTCAAAAATCTTTTCAATGAATGATTCTTTTGGAAAAAAATTACTAAGTATTTTTGTCAGTTGGTTCCAAAATAAAAATAAGATTTTAAGGCTTTTTTGACAAAAATGCCCTTTTTTCTATTTACAATAAGAGGTCAAAATGCTAAAAGTCGAGATTAAAAAAACTGAAGGTTCGCTGGAAGCGTTTATTTGCGCTACAGATAGCGAACAGCTTTTATCCTACTTCGACTCACTCTTCTATGAAAAAGAGGCAAGAGACCGTGTTATTGCTTGGATTAAGCAGGAATGTTCAGGCCATATCACTATTCTTAAAAATCTCTATGTAGAACCAGCGTTTCGAGGTCAAAAAGTTGGCAAAGCGCTCTTAGAAGAGTTTTTAGCTCAAAAGCAAGGGTCTGTTATTTTAGTTTGTGATCTTTTAGAATCACAAAACGAAGGCTTTAGCTTGGAATCGTGGTATCGAAGAAGAGGGTTTAAAGACACCGGATTTAGTTGCCTATCTGGGCCTATTTTGGTTTTATAACCTATGATTTCTTTTGAAAAACATCTAAAATTTTCTTTTTTAAACTTCTATCTAAAGAAGCATTCCTAAACCCTGACATTTCTAAGATTTTCTTGTCATTATTGAAATTAACACAAGCAACGGGGCGATTATCTTTGCCACTGTAAGTGACCACATATGATTGACGATCAAAGTAAGTTTTTACACAATTAGAGAAAATAGAACTTGCTTCATCATAGTCTCTTTTTGTTTTTAATAGTTTTGGATTTAAGTCTGCGACGTTTAGATCCATTTCTAAAATTTCACGAGGGATAATCTTTTTACTTTCAAGCCCAAACTCTCGAAAAGAATCACAAATGGGTAAGTTTAAAACTTTATCCTTATGAATTTGTTCCCAAAATATTTCAAATTCCTTCGTCTCAAATCTTTTACAGAAAAGAGTTTCAATTTGTTGTTCAGTGTATTTCTCAAATATTTGTTCAATAAATGATTCCTTTGGAAAATTGGAATCTTGAATATAGGGGGCTCCAGAATAAAGAGAAATTAAAATCTTTTTTAAAGATTCAGGATTGATCGTTTTTCTTTTAGGAACTAAAAGGCTGTTTCTTATAAACTTGAATTGAGGAGAACCATCTAAAAAAGCTTTTTCTAAATAGAATCTTATAAATGATTGATTTTTATTGAAATTATTTCTTATAAACTCTTGAGGGTTTTCATTGAACGATTTAACCATGTTTGACAAATTAGAAAGATCTTCAGTTGTTTCAGGCTTTTGACTTCTTATTCTTTCTCTTTCCAATTCTATTTGAGCGTCAATAAAACTGGCCACTTCTTCAATTCTTCTCTTTCTATCACCAAAAGGAAGGTTGTTGATTTTTGTGAAAAATCTAAAAGTTAAGTTTATAAAATTAAATTTCCCAAAGAGAAGACTTAAAATCATTGGTGTTATTGAAATTATTATACAAATATTAAAAACGATTTTAGTCATCATGTTTGTGTTTTTTAAAAGATTTGTTAAAGAAAACATCAAGGCCGTGAAACCTCCAATGAAGCAAATTTTAGTATTATTTTCATATCCATAAACATAAGCTTGCTCAGTTCTATGAACAATCCATTTTTCAAATTTAGTTAATTCTTGGCTCATAACGACCTCTTTATCATCTTATCTTTTTTTCCTCTTTTTGTCAAAATAATCCCAAAAAGAGCCATTTTTCTAAAACTCCATTTATTGGATAGGTGGATTTATGAAACATGCCGTATCTAAAGAAATTATTCAAATGACGCGAATTGCACTGGACCGAGTCGGTGAGGATTCATTTAATGAAGATGGCCCTGATCAAATCATGGATTTATCGGAAATAACTGAAAAGTTTAAGAATCTAACCCTTTCCGAAAAAATTAAAGTTAGCTCAGATCTTAAGGAGTATTTGAAATGTTCCGAAACCTTAATTCACATATTGATGAGAATCCAATATGAACAAATGGAAGAAGGACAAGAGATTGACCAGGATGAACTCAATAAAATTGTGGAAGCGGGTCATTCCAACTTATCAGAATCTTTCCCGCCAGAGGATTAACTGAACGTTTTTTTTTAACCCAAAACAATTCAAGAAAATGTTTCGATTTCCAATGGAAAAAATTGGACTTTTAGCTGAAAAATGGAGATCTCGTCCTGAAATCAACATTGTCGACTATCCTCTAATAACTAAAGAATCTTTATATTGTGTTCATGATCCCAAATATGTCGAAGGAATCTTTAATGGAACGATTCAAAATGGATTTGGAACCACAGATCCTTCAATTGCCGAAATTGAACTTTATCAAGTTTCAAGCTTTTTAGAAGCGAGTAAAGATGCTTTAATAAATGGTGTTTCATGTTCTCCAACAGCTGGATTTCATCACGCAAATTATAATTTTAGTGGAAAGTTTTGTGTTTTTAATGGATTTATGTATGCTGCTTTTTATTTAAAAAATCAAAATCTTGCGAAAAAAAATTGGAATCTTGGATCTTGATTTCCACTATGGCGATGGAACTGACAATATCATTTCTAAATTACAAATCAACTATATTAATCACTGGGGATTTGCTAAAAATTGGGTTCCAAACTCCTTTCTTTTCTTTAATGAACTCAACAAAGGCTTAGAGTCGATGAAAGATTGTGATATTGTGTTTTATCAAGCAGGCATGGATATGTTCAAAGATGATCCACGAGGTGGCCTTTTAACTGAAGAAGAATTAAGAAAAAGAGATCGAATCGTTTTTGAATGGGCCAAGAAAAACCAAAAACCTTTAGTTTGGTGCTTGGCTGGTGGATATACGGAGATGGAAAAATTGGTTGGCCTCCACCATATCACAATGGAAGAATGTTTAGCGGTTTATAGCAGAACATAGTTCAGCAGGTAGTGAGCAGAAAATCCCAAATGATTTCAAAGACTTAAAACCTCTAATTTTGATCATAAACTTCAAAATCTTTATTTTTGAAATACCAGTCATTGAGCAGAAAATTTGGTTTTCTACATTATAATGATTGTTTTTAAGCAAAGGGCGTGGAAGAATGTTTTATAGATTAAAATCATTAAATAAATCAAACAACTCAACTTTGATAATATCTTGATTCCAAACTTCAATGTAGTTGATTCCGAGTTCTTTTGCTTGAGAAAATGAAGATCCAAAATCATTCAAATAAAAAGATTGAGCATTTGCCGACTCATCGATAAGTTGAGCATAAACTGATCCATTGCTTTTTGTAAAGTTTTTAAATAAATCCAAAAGATCATTCTGATAATCAGTTTTTCCAGACAACCACCAAATTGCCAGTCCGATTTGTTTTTTTTCACCATCCAATATTGAATCCGCAATACTTCTCGCAACCATTGAACTTCCCATAATTTCGTGAAGCTCAATGGCTACTTTTTTATTGGGAAAAGCCGAGGCTAAATATCTTAAATCTTCTAAAGAATAAGAGATCCAATCTTGAATTGAAAAGTTTTGTGAAATAAGCGTTGAATCCCCAATTCCATTAAAATGACCCTCTATGCCATTTAGGGTCATTTGAGGCGAATAGATAAGTTTAAGTAAAGGATCGTCTCTGTATCGAGCCGCTAATGCGTTTATCAATGATTTTAATCTTTGCTGAAGCGGATTTGATTGAATCAATGGAACTTTGACTGGATTTGATCTAAAAGTTAAATTCATATAAGGTGCGTTGAAAGGATTTGAATAAAGCCAATAAGGTGAAAAACTACCCGCTAAAACCGCCAAGCTCCACTCTTTATTAAATCTTTTCGCTAAAACTAACTGATTGTCGATTAAACTCCAATTATAAACGCCTGGAGAGGTTTCTAAGTCTTTCCAAAAAACTCGAACCAAAACCCCTTTCAAATGCGGTTGAGCCATGATTGATTCATCGGTTGATCCTGAAGAAGAAAAAATTTGTCTAGATTTAGGATTATTAGAAAAAGTTGATTCTTCTTTTTTTTCACAAGAAACTAAAAATAATAAAAATAGAAGAACTCTCATATCTTAATAAATGTATTGAATCGTTTTTAAAATATAATATATAACGATAATTGAATAGAATAAATGGTTTAAATATAATGGAAAGAATTATTTTATCATAAATTCAAAAGAAAACATATATTCTTGATATGGATCTATAAAATCAAAAGCTTTTAAAAAATGAATCCCATTTTCACTCAATAATCCTATTTTTTTGTTATCTATAGCTTTTAAATATCCATTAGAAGAGTTTTGATTCATTTTGAGATTTTTAGGAATTGAAACAGAGAATGTTTTAGCAAAAGGCGTTCCTGATTTGAAACTACCCTTAATTGAAACTATTCTATTTAATCGTTTATACCAAAATTTAACTTCACTAACTGTTCCACAACCTTCAATTTCAGGAGTGTAGTTGATCCAATTCGTTAAATAAAGATTTTTTTTATTTTCCGCGAAACTTTTTAGATTTATTAGAATGATAAACAAAAATGCTATTTTTTTCAAAACCACCTCACTTTTTAATTTTATCAAAAAAAATATAAAAGTAAAGAAGAGTCTCAATATAAAACAATTTTGTCCCAATTTTACATTAAAACAAACCTATGATACAGTTGAATCATGAAGACAAGAGATATTCTTAAAAAGCATATATTGGAATTAGAAAGCGGAGATGGGATTTGTTTAAGTGATTTGGTTTATTGGCTATCTGACCAATCTTTCAACACTAAAGGTCAAGATTTAGAGAAGTTTTTATTTGGACTCATTAAAGGACCAATGGAAAGTGATCAAATCAAGATTGAAATTTCTGAGAATAAATTAGATAAAGATATTCCTATTGAAAATGATAAAGATCATGACGTAAAAGGTTTTTCATTAAAAAACTACACTCCGACAAGAATTCAAATCACAACTTTTAAAGACTTTTTATCTCAAACAATTTCTAAATGTTCAAACTATCAAGAAAAAGAATTTTTTTCAAAAGAAGATATTGATCTTTTAAAAGATTATATAAAAAAATGCTTTAAAGAAGAGTTAACGATTATAACTGTATTTGATTCAGAAAAATCCAAATCAGCAGCTTTCTTTTTTGATGTAGAAAAAATGATTGAATCGATTCAATCTATGTTTTATTTTATTGCTGCTCAAGGTGGAAAAACTGAACATAAAAGAATTGTTCTTTTACAAGAAAAAAATATGAGATTAACTTTAGATTTGGGAACCAACCCATTGAATAGAGGCGTTTGGGTTGAAAAAATTGACGTCGACTCACCTCCTTGCTTTTTTGAAACAATTCTTTGTAAAGAAATTGATCCTAAAAAATATAACAAAATAAGCACAGAAGATTTTGTAAAACATCAAATTAACTATTTAAAATCTAATTGGAAGAAGATCCCTTCTTAATGACAAGAAGCATTTCATCATTTTTCTTTCCAGCTAGCTCTGTCCACTCCATTGTTGAACTACAATGAGCCATAACGTTTTTAGCGTGTTCAAAAAAAGAAACTTCAAAATCATAACCCTGTTTTTTAACCCAATCTAAAATATCAGGAACTGGAACTCTGCTGTTATTGTTGTAAGAAAAAACGATATATTTACAATTAGCTTCTTGGATAAGTCTTTTTATTGCGTTAAAAGCGATAAAAACTTCTTTTTCATCTTTCTTATATTCCTCAAAAACAGAATACGTTCCCTCAACAGAAGCGTCTTCTCTTTTGTTAATTTCTCCAATTAACTCCGGCTTATCGTTAAGAATGATAGTTTTCCAGATATGATAATACTGACCATATCTGACTCGAGAAGAAGGCATTTTGTCATTAGAAGATCCGTAAGGAGGATCAAAGTACATAACGTCGTGATAAGATTTGATCGCTTCAAAAATATCGGATTGAATCGATTTTCCTTTTGGTCCATCGATTAGTTTTGGAAGAACTAAATTCATAGTTTTATAAGATCTAGGACTCCACTCTTTTAGATAAGAAACGTAATGTCCTAGAGTACTTTCAACTTTATCTAAAGCGTTAATAAGGCTTGTGATTAAAATTGATTCTTCTTGACTTGTTATTTCTCCATTTTTTTTCCAATAAGATATTTTTTCACGAATCGCGTCAAGTTTTTTCGTGTTATGCTTTTGCCAAATTCTTTTCTTTCCATCACTTTGAACCGCAGAGTTTTTACCAGAAACGACGCCTCCGTAGTTTTTCGAATACCAACCGTCTATTCCTTTTAAATTATTTAATTCTTTGATTTTTTTTAATAATTTTTCTTTATCAATTTCACTTCCGCTTGAAATATAGCATTCTCCAAAAGTTTTAGACCATATATTCAAATCGTTAGATGTTACGATAAATCCATTTTTTCTAAAAAATTGGCCAACTCTTGTACTTCCCGCAAATCCATCTAAAATTGTTGGCTTATTGGGAATATCTAGTTTTTGAACTTCTTGAAAAATTTTTTTAAGAATTTTTGATTTTGAACCCATGTATTTAATACCTTCAGGTTCGTAATCTAAAAAATTTCCAATAGAAGATTCTATAAAATCTGGACTAATCTTAATCGTTCCGTATCCAAATTCTAAAACTTTTAATTTATTTAAGGTATTTAAACATTTTTGAATCGCAGGTCTTGTTTTGTTTAATTCTAAGGCTAATTCTTCTTGTGAAATTTTGATTTCACTTGTTCCTTTTTCTAAAAGTTTTTCAAAAACTAATAAAGCATTTCCTCCGTTTGAGAATTTACTTAATTTATCGATTAGTTCTTTTTTGTTCATATCAAAACCTCTATATTAAATAGGTAAATGTAAAAAAAAGTATCATTTAGGTGCTTTATAATATTATTTAATGAATTGGTGTTTTGTAAGTAAAATCAATGATTTAAAAATGGGGTGTTAGCATAAATGAAAGTTTTATTTTTCAATAAAATCAGGCACTTATAGATAAGCGGCTAACAGTGATACCTATCGGTGCTTTCTATGAAAAAATAAAAGACTTATCTTAAAGTTTAAATTTCTTATAAAAATAACTTTTAATTCGACTTGTTCAGTTTTCGAGCTTCCTTAACAGCTTCTTTAACAAATCGCTTCATTCTATCCGTCGAAGCATGACCTCCAGTTGGATCAATGTAGCTACGACAATTTAAGGCGATCTGAAGCCTATGAGCTTGATTTACAGAGCAAACCATATCTTCATACCCGTGAATCACAAAAGTTGGAATGTGGCTTATTTTAGGAGCATTTTTAAGGATAAAATTGACAGGTAGAAAACAATTGTTTTTAAAATAGTGGATTTCAATTGTAGATATATTCATTGCTATTTTCAAATAATCAGCGTCAAAATCAATGATTTCCCATTTTTTTGAACAAATCAAATCTTCATAAGAAGCCCACAATTTAGCAAATCTAACAGAATCCTTGTTTTTCTTCTTCAAAATCTTTTCGCCATCTATCAAAAAGTTTTGGATTCCAAACTCTTTTTTTAAAACCCCTAATGTTGCTTTATATTTTTCTAATTGATTATGAGTCCACAAAGGCGAAGGTTTGTAAATATTCCAGATATCTTTCTTTCTTCCTAAAAAAACACTTTTAAGCACTAAAGATTTAACCATTGTTGGATTATGAATAGCAAAAACTAAAGCTAAAGTAGTTCCCCATGAACTTCCTAGAATATTGATTTTAGAGATTTTTAACTTAGTTAATATTTGTTCCATATCCTTGATCAAATGCTGAGTGGAGTTTTCTCGAAGTTCCGCAGAAGGTTTGCTTTCTCCCGCACCTCTTTGGTCCATTAAAATGACCATATCTTTTTTAAGATCAAAAAACTTAAGATTAGAATCAGGTACACACCGATAGCCAGGGCCACCGTGACAAAAAAGCCAGGGTGTTCCATTTGGATTTCCATAGATAGAATAGTGAACTTTATGATATTTTGTTTTAACAAATCCCTCTTTAAATGGTTTGTCTTTTTTCATCGATTATTCCTTTTTATCTATTGTGGAAAATTTAAGGTATAAAATCAATACTTTTTAATTGATAACAAAAAAATGACTCAAAATTGAACATTTCTGTTAAGTATTGAAAAAAAACTAAAAATAATATAAAATGGGACTATGACAGAAGCTATTTTGAAGTTTAAAGAAAAACATAAAAATCAACTTGAAATTGATCATGTTGTTGATTTTTTAAAAGCCGAATATAGTTATAAAAAATCTATAAATTTTTCCTATGCTCAAGCGCTGGAAAAAGCTAATAAGTGGATCTTAAATCTTAACAAAAAAAATGAAAATTCGATTAAAGAAGGAGAAGTCGAAGTCGTTTTAGATTTTAACGATGGTTTTAAAATTGTTCGATTGTTGGACCAAGACTCTAAAAATTATGAAGGCTTTTATATGAAACATTGTGTAGCTTCTTATGAAGAACATGAAGGTATTTATTCATTAAGAGATTCAAATGAAATTCCTCACGCAACGATTGAGGTCAATGAATCAAATAAAGTTTTACAAATTAAAGGAAAAGCGAATGGAAAAATTTCTTTTAAATATTCAAATTATATAATAGATTTTTTAAATAAGAAAAAATTTGATATAAAGATTGGATCTTTATTAAATATCGGATATGCTAAACCTTCCTATTTTGATTCTCAAACAGTTAAACTAATCCAGAAACATTTCTCAAATTATAAAATAATTGATCTTGGAAAAGATCGGTTTGTTTGTTTTTTGACAAAGCTTAAATTAGAAAAACCATTTCCTTTATTCAAATCTAAATATAGAATTTTAAATTATTTTAGAGAAAAAAAACATTCAAAATACTTAAGATTATTTCTTTATCTTTGTCAATTTGGGCAATCAGAAGACGCCCTTGTTTCTCTTATAAAAAATGGAATTGATATAAATTTTAAGAAAGCTATCGCTATTCAGTTAGCAGCTGTTTATGGATCTATCAATTCGGTTAAAATTTTAATGAAAGCTGGTATTGAAAAATCTCAAATCAATCAAGAATTATTCGATTCGTTACTTGATACCAATAATGTTGAAATGATCCGATATTTGTTTCCAAAAGGAGAAAATGTCAATCCATATAAAAAATCATCTATAATGTTTGCTAAAAGAGGCATGGTTAGTTATTTAGTTGAAACTTTTCCTAGTTATCAAATACCAAGAAAGGAAATTGTGATGGCCGCAGTAAAAAGCCAAGATATTGATTTAATTAAAAAAGTTATTCAAAATCAAAAAGACTTAGAACAGGCTATATCTATTTCTAAAAACTTTAATTATGACAAAATAGTTAGTCATTTAGAGTTGATGAAATTTGAAGATTAAAAGAAAGGTTTTGTTATAAATAAACCCGTTTATTCCCAGTTATATGGATCTTCTTTTACCTTATAAGCGATAGTTTCCGAGATGACTTTAACTGAAAAAAAACGATTACCTCCATCTTTTCTAATATAATCAGCAACATCTTGTGGACTTAAATAAGACATGTAGGATTGTTCAGAACTTAAAATATCAAGCAATCCATCTTCGTCAGTAAAGATTTGTTCTTTTATTTTACCATCCTCATAAACACATTTAATAACAGCGTCAGCTCGATCCCCAAACCCAGCATCTCCAGATCCTTTAACTAAAATATAAAAGTCTTGGTTTTTCATGTTTTACCTCTATAATAGAATAAATGGATTTTTATTTAAAAATAAAGCAATTTCTTAAAACGACTTATTTCCCCTTTTAGCACGTTTTTCTTGAAAATGTAGGGATTTACTCAAAAGTCTCTTTTTTATTCACTTATAAGCTATATGGCGCTTTAATTTCACAATTTTAAGTTATTACACTAGAAAAATCTGTCGAAATAATCGCTTTTTTGAAATTCTTAAAATGAGACGAATCGATTATCTTTTTTTAAAACGGCCAGTTTTTATTGAACACTATTTTTAACGAAGATTTTTTCTTCATCGGAAAGTTTAAAATAATCAAAAATGATTCTATTATAGTTTTCAAAACTTTCCTCACCATTAACTATTTTATCATATAAGGACTCTAAAGATTGTTTTTCTTGTTCTGAAAAAATAGGCAATGGAAGCTGTTCAAGTTCTGATTTTAAAATTTTTAGAGAATTAAATTTCTTTTGAAAAACAAAATTATATAGAATTGAATTAAAAAGTAGGCAAATTATTTTATTTGAATAATTTTCAATAGATGGAATAAGTATATTTGCGCTATTTAATGTGTAAAATTGATTTTGATCAAGAACAAAAACTAATTTTCTAGAAATAAACCGATAAACAAGTTTTTCCGAAACTTTGAATCTAGACTCATCGGGACATTGCTGGAAATTTTCTTTCTGAAATCTGATATACTTATAAGGATGTGTAAAATAGAAAGGTTTAAGGTTTTTTCCTGTAATTATAATTTCATGAAATTCATCTATTTTTGTGTTTTTCAAAAAAAGATCATTATTTCCTGTAACAATTCCTAAAGCAAAAATGGAATTGTTTTTTAGAGTTTTATAAGGTTTTGAAAAAACTTTTTCAATAATAGATTCATCTGTTGAATTGGTTTGAATATCAAATTGAAAATCTGTATTTTTTTTAAATCTTTCTTGATATAAAACAGACTTTTTACCTAAATAATTGATTTTTATTTTGTTTTTAGGATTTGTTTTTTTAACGAGATCAATTCTTACAACATTCGTCATAACTTTATTGAAAATATTACCTAAGAAGTGGATTTGTTTTATTGAAGAGTTGTTTAGCATTTGTTCTCTAATGTCTTTATGTGTTTTGATTTTTAATATAGACTCTGGCAAAAGAAATGATAAAATCCCTGTAGGCTTTAACATATCCATACAAGCCAAGATAAAATAAGAGTAGGACTCTCCTGAAGAAATTGATGAAAATTTTTCTTTTAACACTTCTTGTTCTTTTAAATTAAACATAAAACCCCAAGGCGGGTTTGTGAAGATTAGATCAAATTTTATAGATTGATTTTCAATCAATGAGTTTTTATTGAAAATATTTATTTTAAAATTATCTTTTCGTGGATAACACCAAATTAAATTAAGCCTAGCGAGTTTTACTGCTAAGGAATCAGAATCAAATCCGAATATGTTTTCTGGGTTTTTTATTTTTTGACTAAAACAAATAATAAAACTCCCCGTTCCACAGCAGGGGTCTAAAACTTTTAAATCTTTTCTATTGAAATAAGTTTTTACAATTTTTTGAACCTCTAAAATTGGAGTATAATAAGAACCATTTTTTGCTTTATCTCCTTCTAACAATAAAGACTGATACATAGCTCCTAAAAAGTCTTCAGCTATTGGTAGTTTTAATTTTTCTAATTTATCAAGATTAAAAGGTATATTTGGTTTTTTAAAATTATTTAATTCTTTATATAAGTTTTCATTTCGAAAAGTTTTTTTATTTAAATTTAAACCATCTTTAAGATCACGAATCATTCCTTTTTGATGAAAGAAAAAACAAGACAAAATAAACATTTTTGATTCAATATCGGTTTCTATTGATGAAAGGAATTCAACAATTTTAGAAGCTTTTTCAATTTCTATTTTATTATTGTTAAAGTGTTCTTTTGGAATAAATGAAACTTTTGAATTGATCTTGTTTGCTCGGGTATTTAACTTTTTATTTATCGCTTGTTTCAGTATTTGAATGTCGTTTTCATTGAGTTTTCCTTTATTTTTGGAAAGCCCTAATTTTCTAATCCAATTATGAATAGTTTCGACTGAAACATTTATTTCAACAGCTACCGTTTTAATTGATTTACCCAAACAAACCTCCAGCATTAAATGGGAAATAAGCTTGGAAGGGTCGTGGATTTGTGAGAAAGGCAAAATTGTTCAAAACTTTATTGTTTTTTAAATATTCCGCATTAAACTTTTTTTTAAATTATATTTAAGACCTCTAAATTTAACTGAAAAAAGTTATTTTTTACGTGAGTTCTTTCTTTACCACTCAATAGATCCCTCTAGATAGATTGCACTTGACTTTTATTAAGAAGTTTTATATAATATTCTTTTATTAACCATAAATAACAGGAGAACAAAATGGAAAAATGGGCAGATTATTTAATTTCAGAAGTGAGCTACTCAAAAAAACCTAAACACATTGTCAAGGTAAAATTACATGAAGATAAAGGGGATACTGTTGGAAATGGGGTTATTTCGACAAGAGAACAGGTAGTTAAATTACTTGAAGCAGGGAAGACTGTTAAAACTATTTTTAAAAACAGTGAAGGCAAGTGGAACATTGGGGAGCCTGTAAAAATAATTAATGTAAACGGAGTTAAGTACATCAAAACAAAGGCTGACTCAGAAGCAGTTGATAATTTAGAAAATCTTCCAGAATTTTAAAAATAGGGAAGATGTTAATCTCCCTTTTTTCGATTGTTATTCCTAAATTTTTCACTTGTTTCTTTTACTTTAGAATTATTTTCTTCTTCAACAAAAACTGAATTGAAATATGCATCTACTATTTTTAAATATGATTCAAACATTAAATCTATTTCCTCTTTAGTTATTGATTCTTGAGATTCTGAATGAATAGCAAAATTACCGACATTTCTCACCAAATGTAAATCATCTATAAAAACTCTTTTTCTCTTAAATTTTAAAGCATGTTTTTGAAACAAAACATTTATTTCCGAATTTAAATCCTTCTCTTTTATTTCTGAGTATTTTCTTATTAAGAATTGCAAACCTGTCCTTATTGAAGATGCAGACAAAACATAATCATTTCTATGAATCAAATAATTTATGGATAAAATTTGATTTGTAATTTCGTAAGGAACTTCATTACTCACCTTAGACAAAACATCATATTCTTTATTAACTAAATCTTTAGTAACTCTTTTAAGATCTGAAAATTCGTTCCGAACATTTTCCTTGAAATTTTCCAGTTTTGAAGTTGAAGCCCCTTCATCTCCATACTTATCATCATAACTCCACGAATCTCCAATAAAGTCTAAACTCTCAAGAAACTCACTTAAATTAAAATAGTTTTTAAAAAAAGAAGGAATGACACTACTTAACAAAGGGTCTTTTAATATTTTTTTCTTCAAATCAATAAATCTATTATTGTCAATAGTTATTATAACTTCAATTGAATAATGAGTATCTGGATAATCTCTATATGGATGATTTATGTGTTCTTCAGAAATAACAACTGAACTTAAGATTGATTTTTCAAGATTCCGTATTTCTTGATAAAGATTCTCATAATTTCCCATAAATCACATTCCTTTATTAAAATTCCAAACAATACCAATATTATTCTTCACCTTGTTTTCTCGATCCTTATAATCAGGCATTTGTTTTTCAATCTCACTCCAAAAACTCTTCCCATGATTCATAACCTTAAAATGAACCAACTCATGAAGAATAACATAATCTACAAGTTCTGGACTCAACATTAAAATCTTCCAATTAAGGTCAATATATTTTCCATTATTTCTACCCAACATTTTTGGAAAATACACTAAATTAATCTTAACATCTTTTAGTCCCAACCGTATCTCAAACACCTTCTTCTTTTCACTTATTAAAGAGGTGTAATTTGACTTAAAAAAAGCTTCTATTTCCTCTTTAGAACGGTTTCCCTTGATATGTAGGTATTTGCCTACAATCTTACTTTTATCCGTTTCTGGGGCAATTTTAAGCTTATATGGCTTACCTAAAACATAGATAGTTGCCCCATTAACCATTTCATAAGTCTTCTCAGTAGGATGAGGTCTGTTTTTCTCTTTTAATTCAATTTGAGCCTTAATCCAATTCTTATTCTCTTCAATAATCATTGAATGAAGTTTTTTATTCTTTATGTCTTTTTCATTACATTCTAAAAAGACAGAACCATCTTCTTTAACCAGAAGCCTTGGTGTCTTTAATCTCTTGTTAAGGCGAACTTCCATTATAAACCTTGATTAATGATTTTATCCATCATTTGATTTAATTTGGATTTTACCTGTTCTTGAATTTGTCCCCAAGAGAGTCCATCCATTAAATCCTCACCATCTTTAAGGTCATTAAATTCATCTCTAAATTCTTCCGACAGCTTATTAATGGCTTTTCTTCTATTATCCGTATTAACAGAAATATCAGCGACACTATCCCTAGTTTTTCTTAATTTATTAATGAAGTCTTTAAATTCAAGACCTCGTTCTTCACACATTTGAACTTTAAATATACCTAATATATCTTTATAGTCATTTAAAAGAGGTCTTTCATTCAAAGAAGATTCTATTAGCTTTTCTTCATCAGTTAATGTATAAAGACTTTTAATAATCTCTTCTGCTTCGGCAGAAATCAACTCCCAATTTCCATCAAGCCTTTCAAGCATTTTATCAACTAATTCAGCTAACTTTTTCATTCCATTTGGGTCTGTCTCTTCATTCTTCTTTATGTATCTCTTAATAGTGTTAGTATATTTTAGAGCTTTACTTTCTTCATCTAATTCTTTATCTTTATGTTTTAACTTTAAAACATTTTCTAATGAAGTAAGTTCAACCCCATTGATGACTTCTTCAATAGAATTGATATAGACATTATCTTGTACATCTTTAATAAGTTCTTTTAAAACTTGTGCCCCATTTTTATTCTTAAACTTAATATAGTCTTTATCCGCATTCTTCTTAGCTTTAAATTTATCAATCTCTTTTTTGATGGGTTTAAATTTCTTTAAATAATCCAATCCCGTTGTTTTCTCTTTTGATGATAACATTGTATTAATTAGAGAAAGAGTTTTAGAATAATAACAATTAACGACTTGAAATTCTTTTTCTGTGTATTTTTCTTTATCAAACTTTTTCCAAGAATCTGACAGTAAGCTAAAAGACTCTTTCAGTTCATTTTCAACTTTATCCATATCCAATAATGCCATATCAAAACCTTCAAGGTTTTCATCAGCATATACAGAAATTGCTTTATTTAAAGTTTCTAAAATATTGGCAAAATCTACGAAGAAACATTCTTCCTTTTTAAATTCTACTCCATCAACAACACAAGAAAAAGACCTGTTAGCACGAGTAGCCATTTGCCAAGCATTATGATGGGAATCTATATTGACTCTACAATCATTATAAACAATATAAGCTGGTGGAACATTATATCCTTCTGAACCCATATTCACCATAACTAAAATTCTAACCTTTGAATCAGGATGTTCAAAAGAATCTAATCCGCCCTTTTCTTTATAAAGAACTTTTTCAACTCTTTCTTTTTGTTCATACTTTTGCATTTCAATCTTAAAAGGATTTTTGGTGTCTTTTCTATCCCCTTTTGAAATAACTAATTCAGCAACAATTTTATCTTTTAATTCTGGATCGTTTTGAATTAACTCATTTAATTTTTTCATATACAGATAAGCACAAGTTCTTGATGATGCCCTTAAAAAAGCTTTATACGGAGTATCTATGTATGTTTTAAAATCTTCAAGAACGAATTTTGATATGGCTGAAATTCTTGCTTCGGCTTGTTGTAAATTCTCTTGAGTAACAGCTTCAATATAAAGTTTGTCTTTGTATTCTTTTGGGATTTTATTGTATTTGGATTGCTCAAGCAAGTTAATTGCCTTTGAGTCTTCCTCAACATCAATCTTAACACCTCTATAAATAACAGGAACGGTGTTTTTATCATTAATAGAATCTAAATAAGTGTAAGCATATTTAGGTTTCCCAAACTTTCTTGTGGTAATTTCAATAGGAGTTCCAGTATATCCAACTAATTGAGAATTAGGCATTGATTTATCAATGATTTTACTTAATGTTCCAGCTTGACCTCTTTGAGCTTCATCAAAAGAGTTTATAATATCTTTTGAATCATTTTTAAAATTGAACTTCTTAACTTTTTGAATAAGAGATACGATTACTTCATTGTTCGGAGATTTTAGAAATTCCTCTAATTGCTTAGAATTCTTAGCTTCTTTTACAGTTCCCTTTGGAAGGAAATTTACTAAATCTTTTAGAAGGTTTTGAGAAAGAACATTTCTGTCTTGCCAAAAAACTTGTTTCTTTTTTAGATCTTTATTCTTTCTAATCGCATTAGCACAGAATAACATATCATAGGTTTTTCCAGAACCTTGAGACTTGAAGATAAGAACATCTTTTCTTTCCGTCAGTGGTTTTGAGAACTCTTCTAAATTTAATTCTACTGTATAGAACTGGTGATGCTTTGCTCCTATGATTAAATTCTCACTATGAAGAACATAAGAATAAAGATATTTTAAAAGTGTTTCTTTGTTTAGTAAATCTTTGGCTAATGTATTTTGGTTATCATCCTCAACTTTTTTATCTTTATCTCTCCAAGTTGTAAAGTGGTCAGGGTAAGCTGAATAAGTTCCAAATTCACAATTTACTCCATCAGAGGCAATTAATAGAGTAGTGTATTTAAATAATTGTTTACATCCTTCTTGTAAGTTTTTTCTATCAGGATAATAGACTCCAATTTGGGTCAATGCTTCATCCCATTTTCCATAAGCTTTATCTTCTTTTGAAAAGATAGGAAAACCATTGATAAACCCTTGGCAGTCAATATAGTTCCCACTTTTTTCTCCTTGAATATAAAATTCAGGAATAGCATGGAAAACATTATTTTCAGGATTTTCAAAATCTATGAATTTAATTGTTCTTGGATTTTCTTGATTGTTTGGTTTATATGAATATCCTGAATCTACTAAATAAGAGAAAAACTCTTTATGGTCTTTAATTAAAGAACCAGAATTTATTTTATAAATATCTTTTATAATTTCTTTGGCTTGGTCTTCATTAAGGAATGGGTTAATTTTTAATAGTTGTTTTTCTGAAACTTTATTTAAAATTGGAGAGTCTTCTCTATCTCTTAAATCTGCCAGTGTTCTTTTAATGGTGGATCTTAAAGTTTCATCATCCATCTTTATCATCGTATCAACAGGAAGGATAGTTTCATATCCTTGTTCTTCTAAAATTTTAATAAACGGTAATTGAACATCATTCTTTTCGCTCATATTCTTATTTTATCCTAAAAATCTAATAATATCAAGTTTTTATCGTCATCTTCTAAATGGATTATAAAAATCATTCCTTTCAATAAAAATAATCTAAAAAATAACTATAAGTATCTGATTTTTCGATCTTTTCTTCATTACTAACAACAGAACAGATGGGGATAGTGAGTAGGTGGGAAGAAAAGTATGGGAAATCACTGAAAGAAATCCAAAAAGAAGGAAAAGAATTGATGGAAAAACT
>Ga0255166_1000081_pt1 | contig 53372 bp, 33 predicted proteins | sample Atl_Cont_RepC_8d_FD_186013 | JGI IMG/M metagenome (GOLD analysis project Ga0255166, IMG submission 186013) | Freshwater microbial communities from Altamaha River, Georgia, United States - Atl_Cont_RepC_8d | ecosystem: Environmental > Aquatic > Freshwater > River | place: USA: Georgia | collected...
GCGGCACCACCTGGAGCTATGCACCCGGCACCCCCATGTCCCTGGGGGCCCATGTCCTGAAGGTGCAGATCGAAGACGCCGCCAGCGGCACCTCACGCCTGGCGCAATCCCTGAGCTTCTCGGTGGTCAATGGCGCCGCGCAGGCGGTCACCGTCAGCCAGCTCACCGTCACCGACGCGGTGGCCACGGCAGGCACCGACTTTGGCGGTGTGGTGCCCAGCAACACCGTGCTCAACGACACCCGGCCCGTCATCAGCGGCGCCCTCAGCGCGCCCCTGGCCAGTGGCCAGGTGCTGCAAATCCTGGACGGCAGCACCGTGCTGGGCACGGCCACCGTCAACGCCCAGAGCTGGAGCTTCACCCCCAGCACCGCGCTGTCCTTTGGCACGCACCAGATCACCGCGCAGGTGGCCAACGCACTCACCGGCAACGCCTACGACGCGGGCAAGGCCTCCACCAGCCTGGTGTTCAACAACCTGACCGGCAGCATGCAGATCAATGCGGCGGCCGGCCAGTTCACCAGTGGCACCACCACCACCGACACGTCTCCCACCTTCAGTGGCACCCTGGCCAGCGCCGCCTTGGGCAGTGAAGTCCTGCGCTTCTACGTCGACGGTGTGCAACAGGCAGGCAACGTCACCCAGAACGGCACCAGCTGGACCTTCCAGCCCAGCACCCCCCTGACCCCGGGGGCCCACCAGGTCAAGCTGCAGGTGGAAGACGCCGACGGCACCCTGCGCCTGGCCCAGACCCTCAGCCTGACCGTCACCCCCGGGGCCACCCCCAGCACCGTGGTGAACAGCCTGAGCGTGCAGGACAAGGTGGGCAACAGTGGCCTGAGCTACGCCGGCCTGCTGACCAGCGGCAACAGCACGGACGACGCCACCTCGCTGACCCTCTCGGGCACGCTCAGTGCCCGCCTGGTGGGCGAGGTGGTGCAGATTCTCGACGGCAGCACCGTGCTGGGCACGCTCACCCCCTCGGACACCAGCTGGAGCTTCACCTTCACCCCCGCCACGCCCTTGGCCCTGGGCAGCCACAGCCTGAGCGCCCGGGTGGTCAACCTGGCTTCCGGCTATGCCTCGGCCGCCTGGGGCACTGGCACGGGCACACCCTTTGCGCTGGTGGAAAACACCTTGTCGGCCCCCACCGTCACACCCCGCACGGGCGTCAACAGCAATGGCAGCATTGCCGACGCGGCGCCCCTCGTCAGCGGCACGCTGGGCAGCGCCACCCTGGGCAGCAACGAAGTGCTGGCGCTGTACGACGGTGCCACCCTCATCGCCACGCAGACCCCGACTGGCACCAGCTGGGGATTCAACCTGCAAAGTCTGGGCTACACCCTGGCCGCCGGCCAGCACACCCTGTCGGTGCAAATCCAGGACCAGAGCACGCAGGCCCTGCGCATGGCGCAGAGCGCCACCGTCACCGTGCTGGCCACCAGCGCCCCGACGGCGGTGGTCAATGCCCTCACAGTCACCGACGATGTGGCCACCAACGGCAGCTTTACTGGTGCGCTGGCTTCGGGCTCCAGCACCGATGACACGCTGCTCACCCTGTCGGGCACCGCCACCGGCACCATCGGCACAAGCGACGTGATCCAGATCCTGGACAACGGCACCGTGATCACCAGTTTCACAGCCACCCCCACGTGGACCTACACCACAGGTGCCCAGACCGCTGGCAGCCACAGCTACAGCGCCAGGGTCTACAACACGGTCAGCGGCTTGGCCAGCACCAGCACCGGCACGGCCGCCACACCCATCGTGGTCAATGAAGAGAGCCTGAGCGCGGTCACCGTGACCCCCCGCACCGGCGGCGTTTCGGCGGCCACCACGGGCCGTTACGTGATGGTGTTCCTGGACGGAACCAGTGGCAACTGGACGGTGGGCGAACTGCAGGTCATGTCGGGCGGGGTCAATGTGGCCGCCGGCAAGGGTGCCAATGCCACGGTCAGCGGAGCGGGAACCTGGTTGGGAACCGGGCCACTGCCAACGTCCAATCTGACCGATGGCAACTCGGCCAGCGCCAGCGGGTGGGGGGTCAACAACACCGGCTACACGGGGGCCTGGATTCAGATCGATCTGGGCGCAAGCTACGCCATTGACGCGGTCAATGTGTTGAACAGTTCGACCAACCGCAACAACAACGCGCTCTATGTGCTGGTGGGCAACAACTCGCTGGCCACGGCGGGCTCGGCCGGGGTCTTGAGCACCTTGCAGGCCAATGCCTCCTGGTGGGGCCTGGTGGGCACCAACACCACGGGTGCCACCATCGTCCTGGGGCAGAATTTTCAGATTCCCGCTGCGACCACGGTCGATCCGACACCGTTGTTCAGCGGCACGCTGGGAGCGGCCTTGCTGGCGGGCGAACGGGTGGCGGTCTACGACGGCAGCACCCTGCTGGGCACGGCGAGCGTCACGGGCACCAGCTGGAACTTCACGCCGCCGGGCACGGGCCTGAGCGTGGGCAACCACGTCATCAAGGTGCAGGTGGAGGCCACGGTCAATGGCGTCACCCAGGCGCGGGTGGTCCAGCAACCGCAGACTTTCAGCGTGGTGGCAGCCAGCGCCCCCAATGTGGGCGTGGGCACCCTGACGGTCACGGACGATGTGGCAACCAATGGCAGCTACACCGGGGCCCTCAGCTCGGGGGGCAGCACGGACGACAACGTGCTGTCGGTGACGGGCACGCTGACGGCAGGCCTGGGCACGGGCGAGTCGGTGGCGGTGTACGACGGCAAAACGCTGCTGGGCACGGCCACGGTCAATGGCACGGGCTGGACCTTCAACACGCCGACCTTGGCGACGGGCAGCCACAGCCTGACAGCCCAGGTGCAAAGCAGCGTGACCGGCCTGTCGGGCACGGCCTCGACGCCCTTTGTGGTCAATGAAGAAGCCGTGGGCAGCGTCACCGTCACGTCCCGCAGCGGAACGCCGGCCAACACCATGGGCCGCTATGTGATGGTCTACCTGAACGGGACCGCCGGCAACTGGAGCGTGGGCGAATTGCAGGTCATGTCGGGCGGGGTCAATGTGGCCTTGGGTAAGGGGGCGAACGCCACGGTCAGCGGGGCGGGAACCTGGTTGGGAACCGGGCCACTGCCAACGTCCAATCTGACCGATGGCAACTCGGCCAGCGCCAGCGGGTGGGGGGTCAACAACACCGGTTACACGGGGGCCTGGATTCAGATCGATCTGGGCGCAAGCTACGCCATTGACGCGGTCAATGTGTTGAACAGTTCGACCAACCGCAACAACAACGCGCTCTATGTGCTGGTGGGCAACAGCTCCCTGGCCGCACCAGGCACGGCCGGGGTCTTGAGCACCTTGCAGGCCAATGCCTCCTGGTGGGGCCTGGTGGGCACCAACACCACGGGTGCCACCACCGTCCTGGGGCAGAACCTGCAGGTACCGATGGTCACCGCCGATGCAACGCCCGTGTTCAGCGGCACGCTGGGCGCGGTGCTGGGTGCGAACGAGCAGTTGGCGGTGTACGACGGCACCACCTTGCTGGGCACGGCGAGCGTCACGGGCACCAGCTGGAGCTTCAGCACGCCGACCGGCAAGGACTTGAGCGTGGGCAGCCACACCATCAAGGTGCAGGTGGAGGCCCCGGTCAACAATGCCACCCAGGCGCGCGTGGTGCAGGCCCAGACCTTGACGGTGCTGGCAGCGGCGAACCCGACCACGACGGTGACGGTGGCACAGACGGCCGTGGACGATGTGGGCACGGTGCAGGGCAACATCGCCAGCAGTGCCAGCACGGACGACACGACCCTGGGCGTCTCGGGCAGCTTGAGCGCCTTGCTGGGCACGGGCGAGGTGGTGGCGGTGTACGACGGCGCCACGCGCCTGGGCACGGCCACGGTCAGTGGTGTGGGCTGGAGCTACACCACCCCGGCGCTGGGCCTGGGCAACCATGCGCTCACGGCGCGGGTGGAGAACACGACCACGGGGCTCAATGGTGCGATGAGCACCAGCAACTACACGGCCTACGAGAACACGCTGACGCTGGCCAGCGTGACCGATGCGGTGGGATTGGTGCAGGGCATGATCAGCGCCGGTGGCACGACCGACGACGCACGGCCGGTGCTGGCCGGGCGCCTGGGCACGGCGCGGCAAGCCGGCGAGGTGGTGGCGGTGTACGACGGCACCACGCGCCTGGGCACCGCCACGGTGGCCGCTGACGGCGTGAGCTGGAGCTTCACACCGGCGGCGGACAAGAGCTTGGGGCTGGGTGCGCACACGCTCAAGGTGCAGCTGGAGGACAGCAATGGCAACGCCCTCATGGCGCAGAGCTTTGCGCTGACCGAGGTCTCGGCGTTGGCACCGGCCAAGACGGTGACCATCGCCGCCGTCACAGACGATGTGGCGTCCAACGGCAGCTACACCGGCTCACTGGCCTCGGGTGGCAGCACGGACGACAACGTGCTGGCGCTGTCGGGCACGCTGAGTGCGAGCCTGGCCACGGGCGAGTCGGTGGCGGTGTACGACGGCACAACGCTGCTGGGCACAGCCACGGTCAGCGGCCTGAACTGGACCCTCAGCACACCGGGCCTGACGGTGGGCAGCCACAGCCTGACGGCCCAGGTGCAAAACAGCGTGACCGGCCTGGCGGGCACGGCCTCGACGGCCTTTGTGGTCAATGAGGAGAGTGTGAGCGGCATCACGGTGACCCCGCACACGGGGGGCGTGGCGGGCATGGCACGCTACATCCTGCTCAAGCAGACCGGCGCCACCACCAACCAGCTCTTTGTCAACGAGGTGGAGGTGTATTCGGGTGGCGTCAACGTGGCGCAGGGCAAGACGGCGACGGCGGGGCCTTACAGCACCTACTCTGGCTTCCCTATCAGTGGCGTGACCACGGGGAACAATTCCACCCGCACCGATGGCTATGCATCCAATGTCAATACCAGCGACAACTGGGTGCAGGTGGATCTGGGGGGGCTATACGCGATTGACAGCATCAAGGTGTATGCCTTGTCGAACAGCAGTTCGGACTTTTCGAACCTCCAGAATGTGGACGTCTTTGCGTCGGCGTTGGACATCAGCGCCCTGACGTATGCCCAACTGAGCACGGGCGGCAACGGTGCGGCACGGGTGGGCAGCATGGGTGCTGCGCCGGCGTACATCAACACCCTGTCGCCGGTGAATTTGCTGCCCACTTCTTTTGCGGATGCCCAACCCACCCTCAGCGGCACGCTGGGCGTGGCACTGGGTACAGACGAGCGGGTTGCGGTGTACGACGGCAGCACCTTGCTGGGCACGGCCACGGTGAGCAACGGCACCAGTTGGAGCTTCACGCCGGGCACGAACCTGAGCGTGGGCAACCACACGATCAAGGTGCAGGTGGAAGCCACGGTGAACGGTGCCACCCAGGCGCGCGTGGTGCAAGCCCAGTCCCTGACGGTGGCTCCGGCCGCAGCACCGACGACGACGGTGACGGTGGCGCAGACGGCCGTGGACAATGTGGGCACGGTGCAGGGCAACATCGCCAGCAGCGCCAGCACGGACGACACGACCCTGGGCGTCTCGGGCAGCCTGAGCGCCCTGCTGGGCACGGGCGAGGTGGTGGCGGTGTACGACGGCGCCACGCGCCTGGGCACGGCCACGGTCAGTGGCCTGGGCTGGAGCTACACCACCCCGGCGCTGGCCCTGGGCAGCCACACGCTCACCGCGCGGGTGGAGAACACGGTGTCCGGACTCAATGGTGCGATGAGCACTGGCTACACGGCCTACGAAAACACGCTCACGCTGGCCAGCGCGACCGATGCGGTGGGCGCGGTGCAGGGCGCGATCAGCGCCGGTGGCACGACCGACGACGCACGGCCGGTGCTGGCTGGCAAGTTGGGCACGGCGCGGCAAGCCGGCGAGGTGGTGGCGGTGTACGACGGCGCCACGCGCCTGGGCACGGCCACGGTGGCAACGGACGGCGTGAGCTGGAGCTTCACACCGGCGGCGGACAAGAGCTTGGGGCTGGGTGCGCACACGCTCAAGGCGCAGCTGGAGGACAGCAATGGCAACGCCATCATGGCGCAGACCTTTGCGCTGACCGAGGTCTCGGCGTTGGCACCGGCCAAGACGGTGACCATCGCCACGGTGACGGACAACACGGCCACCAACGGCAGCTACACCGGCGCACTGGCCTCGGGTGGCAGTACCGACGCAACGGTGCTGGCGCTGGCGGGCACCATCAGTGCGGGCCTGGGCGCGGGCGAGTCGGTGGCGGTGTACGACGGCACAACGCTGCTGGGCACAGCCACGGTCAGCGGCCTGAATTGGACCTTCAGCACACCGACCCTGGCACTGGGCAGCCACAGCCTGACGGCCAAGGTGCAAAGCAACGTGACCGGTCTGTCGGGCACGGCCACGACGCCCTTTGTGGTCAACGAGGCGAATGTGAGCGCCATCACGGTGACGCCGCAAAACGGTGCCTGGCTGAACAACAGCACCGTCGACCCGCAGCCCATCCTCAGCGGCACCTTGGGTACGGCGCCGGTGACGGGCGAACAGTTGGCGGTGTACGACGGGGCCACCCGGCTGGGCACGGCCACGGTGTTCAGCACCGCCAGTGGCCTGGCCTGGAGCTACACGCCGGGCACGCCCTTGGGCGCAGGCACCCATGCGCTCAAGGTGGTGATGGAGGACGGCAGCACGGCGCAGCCCCGCGTGGTCTCGGCCACCACGGCGCTCACCGTGGCGACCGCTTCGACGCCGACGATCACCGCGAGCATCGCCAGTGTGACGGACAACACAGCCACCAACGGCAGTTACACCGGAGCCCTGGCCGGTGGCAGCAGCACCGACGCCACGGTGTTGTCGGTGGCCGGCACGCTCAGCGCGCTGCTGGGTGCCGGTGAGGGGGTGGCGGTATACGACGGCAGCACCCGGCTGGGCGCGGCCACGGTCAGTGGCGTGGGCTGGACCTTCAGCACGCCCGCGCTGGCCACGGGCAGCCACAGCCTGACGGCCAAGGTGGAAAATGCGGCAACAGGCCTGTCGGGCACGGCCTCGGCGCCCTTTGTGGTCAATGCAGAGACCCTGAGCGCCATCACCGTGACACCGCACAACGGCGCCGCAGCAAGCACCTCGGGGCGCTATGTCATGCTGTTCCTGAGCGGGACGGCTGGCAACTGGACGGTAGGCGAATTGCAGGTCATGTCGGGCGGGGTCAATGTGGCCGCCGGTAAGGGTGCCAGTGCCACGGTCAGCGGGGCGGGGACCTGGTTTGGATCCGGGCCACTGCCAACGTCCAATCTGACCGATGGCAACACGGCCCTCACCAGCGGGTGGGGGATCAACGACACCGGGTACACGGGGGCCTGGATTCAGATCGACCTGGGCGCGAGCTACGCCATTGACGCCATCAATGTGCTCAACAGCTATACCAACCGCAACAACAACGCGCTGTACGTGCTGGTGGGCAACAACCCCTTGGCCGCGGCAGGCACGCAGGGCCTATGGGGCAACCTGCAGGCCAACGCGAATTGGACTGGGCTGGTGGGCAGCAACACCACGGGCAACGCTGTGACCTTGGGCCAGAGTTTCCAGACGCTGACGAGCTTTGATTTGACACCCACGCTGAGTGGAACGCTGGGCGCAGCGCTGGGTGCGAACGAGCGGGTGGCGGTGTACGACGGCACGACCTACCTGGGTACGGCCACGGTGAGCAACGGCACCAGCTGGAGCTTCACGCCGGGCAGCGATCTGAGCTTGGGCAAGCACACGATCCAGGCGCAGGTGGAAGCCACGGTCAATGGTGCCACCCAGGCGCGCGTGGTGCAGACGCAGAACCTGACGGTGGCATCTTCTGCAACCCCCACGGCAACGGCCACGGTGACGGGCGTGGCCGACAACACGGCCACCAACGGCAGCTACACCGGGGCCTTGGCCAGCGGCAGCAGCACGGACGCGGCGGTACTGACGCTCTCGGGCAGCCTCAGCGCAGCTCTGGGCACAGGACAAGCCGTGGCCATCTACGACGGTCCCACCCGCATGGGGTATGCGACGGTCAGCGGTCTGGGCTGGAGCCTGACCAGCGCCGCCCAGCCGCTGGGCCGCCACAGCTACACGGCGGTGGTGGAGAACCTGTTCACGGGTGGCCAGGGGCCCGCCGGAGGAAGTGCCTTTGTGGTCAACGAGGGCAGCCTCAGCCTGCAGCAGGTGCTGCCGCAAACGGGGGTGAGCCAGGGGGTCAACCTGGCGGCCGCAGGTGCCACCAGCGCCACCACGGGCGACGCCCGCCCGGTGCTGCGGGGCCTGCTCGGCGGGGCGGGCCTGCAGAATGGCGAGCAGTTGGCCATTTACGACGGCGCAGCATTGCTGGGCACGGCCACAGTGGACAACACCACCGGCGTGTGGAGCTACACCGTGGCGAATGGCCTGGGGCAGGGCAGCCATGTGCTGCGCGCCCAGGTGGAGACGCCCACCGGGCCACAGGCACGGCTGGTCAGCGGCAGCTTCACGCTGCAGGTGAGCCCCCAGTTGCCGACCCAGACCGTGGCCATCACCCAGGTGGGGGGGCTGGCGACCGACGGGGCCAGCGTGGGCACCCAACCCGCCATGACGGGCAGCATCAACGGGCTGCTCAATGCGGGCGACCAGGTGGCCATCTACGACACGTTCAATGGCGTGAGCACACGCCTGGGCTATGCCACGGTGAATGCGGCGGCCGCAAGCTGGGCGTTCACGCCCTCCAGCGCGCTGGCGGTGGGGGCCCACAGCTTCCAGGCGGTGGTGGAGAACGGCACCGGGCGCGGAAGCTATTCCACGGCCTGGAGCGAACGCGTCAACCCCCTGAGCGTGGCCAACCTGAACGAGCCCACCCCGTACAACCTGGCCACCAATGTGCTGGCGGGCAGTTCGGCCACGCCGACGATCACGGGCAGCCTGGGCACGGCCTTGTACGGCAATGAACAGGTGGCGGTGTACGACGGCAGCACCTTCCTGGGCACGGCCACGGTGAGCAACGGCACCAGCTGGAGCTTCACGCCAACTTCGGCCTTGACCAATGGTTTGCACAACCTGAGCGTGCGCATCGAGGACGCGACGCATGTGGCGCGGCAGGCGCAGACGGTGGTGTACTCGGTGGGGCCAGTGGTGCCCACGACCACCCTGCTGGTCACGACGGACAAGACCAGTCCCGGTGTGTATGCCGACGCGGTGGTCGACACCGATGACCGCCGCCCGGTGTTCAGCGGCACGCTGAGCCAGGCGCTGACGTCGGACCAGATGTTGGCGATCTACGACGGCGTGAGCCTGCTGGGCACGGCCACTGTGAACGGCACCAGCTGGTCCTTTGAATGGGGCATGAAGGGGTACACGGGCAACCTCAGCACGCTCGATTACGCTTACGGCAGCCATCCCATCCGTGCGGTGGTGCAGAGCAATGTGTCGGGCACGCAGGGTACGGCAGCGACGGCCACGGTCAACATCAATGCGCTGAACCTGACCGCCGTCAATGACGATGTGGGCGGCATCCAGGGCAATCTGATGGTCCTGAACAGCCTCGCGACGGCATTTACCACCGACGACACGACGCCCCAGTTGCAGGGCACGCTCAAGGCGGCGCTGACCGGGACCGAACAGGTGGCCATTTACGACGGCACCAGCCGCCTGGGCACGGCCAGCATCACCGGCGGCACCAACTGGAGCTACAACGCCAGCCTGGCGGCGGGGACGCATGTGCTGAAGGCGGTGATCGAGGAGTCAGGTACCCAGGTGCCGATCAATACCTCCGACAGCTACACGGTGACGGTGTCCGGTACCCCGGCGTCCACCATTGGCACCGCCATCACCAGCGTGAGCAACACCGGTGGGGCCGGGGGCCTGGTGTCCGACGGCGGCACTGCGGCCACGCCGGCGGTGGTGTTGTCGGGCACGGTGGCCTCTGCGCTGGGGGCAAGCTACCAGGTGGGCCTCTACGACGGCAATGTGCGCCTGGGCACGGCGAACCTGGTGGACCCGACCCACTGGCAGTTCGCCACGGGCAACCTGGGGCGTGGCAGCCATACCCTGGCGGCCAAGGTGGAAACGCTGGATGGGCTGGCGGGCAGCGGCACCGCAGGTTCGTTCACCGTCTCGGTGGCGGCCAGTGCGCCCACCCAGACGGTTGCCATGTGGACCACGAGCACGGTTGACACGTATTACAACCCGCTGGGCTCGGCGATCTTTGGCACGCTGTCCGACAGCCTGGGGGCCAACGAGGTGGTGGCGGTGTACGAGGGCAGCACCAAGCTGGGTACGGCCACTGTGACCGGAACGCGATGGACCATGCCCTGGAACACTCCACTGGCCTACCACACGTACCAGGCGCGGGTGGAAGACACCAGCACCCAGCTGACGGGCGATTACTCCGCGAGCGTGACCTACAACAACCCGGTCGCTGCCCCGACCATTGCGATCACTGAATGCTCTGGCATCTGGCAGGGGACGCTGGTACAAGGCGGGGTGACGGACACCACCAGCGTGACGATTGCATTCAGCAATTACAACAACCCCATCCAGAACACAAGCGCTGGTGGTGGTGTGGTGATCTACGACAACGGCTCCTATTCAGGCTATGGTCTGAGTTACAGCGGCAAAGTGACCGTGCCCTTCTGGGGTATGACGCAGGGTGCGCACCGCTTAGAGGCGTTCTACCGGCCCGTCGACACGGGCGAAGGCTTCACCGGACCCTCTGCCTACTTTGACTTCACGGTGAGCTCGCCCCTGGCCGAACTGGTCAGCCATGTGCAGGACGTGGGTGGGGTGAAAACCGTGTCCACTGTTGGCGCGACCACCCTGAACCTGGCGGCTGCGCCCAACGATGCCGCCGCGCGGGTGGACCGGGTGGACATGTCGGACTCCGGTGCCACCACGACCAATCTGACGTTGGCCAATGTGTTGCTCGCAGGGACCGACCTGTTCAACGCCGCCAAGGGCTGGACCAACCTGACCAGCGGTGGGCGCCACCAGATGCTGATCGACGGTGACAGCGCCGACAAGCTGCAACTGGACACCCCCGCCCAGGCGGGCAACTGGAGCCTGGCGGGTGTGACCACGAACGGCGGGCACACCTACAACGTGTACAACCACGTAACCGAACTGGCCCAGGTGATCGTCGACCAGACGGTGAACCGGCTCAACACCGGGGCCGTGTTGTAAGCACGAGGGGCGGGGGATGTCAGGTCCGGCGGATGAAGCACAGCTGCGGGACCTGAACCGCCGCTACCTGGAGTGCCTGGCCCAGGGGGACTGGACCGGGGCCTGCGCGCTGGCCGAGCAGGCGCTGGCCTGGCTGCCCGGGCACCCGCAGATTCTGGGGGATGTGGCCTTGTGCCGCATGCGGCTGGAGCGGCTGGACGAGGCCCTGGCAGCCTACCAGCAGGCGCTGCAGGGCTTGCCAAACGACGCCAACCTGCACGATGGCCTGGCCGAGCTGCACGGGCTGCGCGGCGCTGCGGCCCGGCGCGCCGGTGCGGCGCCAGATGTGGTGGAGCAGGCGTTTGCGCTGGCCCGTGCGCACGGGCAGCAGGCGCTGGCCTTGAAGGACGCTGCCTGTGCCCAGCCGGTGCACTGGCCCCTGCCTGCACCCACACCTCCTGCGCCCCCCACCGGAGAGCCGGCCGCCGGCCGCCTGGTGCTGGCCTACAGCCTGTTTGGGGACAACCCGCGCTATGGCGAGACCATGGTCCTCAATGCGCAGGCCGCGCGGCAGCTGCTGCCCGACTGGACGGTGCGCGTCTATGGCAACGACACGGTGCCTGCGGGCGTGCGCTCCCGCCTGCAGGCGCTGGGCGTGCAGTGGGTGGACTGTGGCACCGAGGCCTGGCAAGGGGTGCACCCGCTGATGTGGCGCTTTGCGGTGATGGAAGACCCGGGCGTGGCACGCTGGCTGTTGCGCGACGCCGATTCACTGCTGTCCGCCCGCGAGGTGGCAGCGGTGCAGGCCTGGCTGCAAAGCGACCGCTGGTTCCACATGATGCGCGACTTCTACACCCACACCGAGCTGCTGCTGGCCGGGATGCTGGGTGGGTGTGGCGGCGTCTTTGCCGGCCTGTTGCCCCGCATGCGCGACTACCTGAGCACCCACCCGGGCGAGTTGCGCGTGGTGGACCAGCACTTTCTGCGCCAGCAGATCTGGCCCACGGTGCGCCTGAGCCTGCTGACGCACGACAGCTGGTTTGGTTTTCTGGATGCGCAGCCCTTCCCGTCGCACGCAGCGGACCCGGACCTGGGAGCGGACTTCCATGTGGGCTGCAACCTGGCCAGCGGTGCCGTCGGCACCGACGGCAGCCAGCGGGCCGAGGGCTCCCTGGTGCACTGGCGGCTGCTGGATGCCCAAGGGGCCGAAGTCTGCGCCTACGCCACCCCCGTGAAGGCCGGTGCCTGGCGCGCCTGGCTGCCCCTGCCCTACATCCGCCAGCTGCAGAGTGGGCAGTGGCGGGTGGATGTCGTCGGAGCATGACCCCATCCCGGATAGAGCAATGGCAACGTGCCTTTCTGGCCTTGTCGTATCGACGCTTGCCGCGTCGGCTGCGCAGCTCGCAGCATCTGTTTTTTCTGACGTTTTCGGGCTTCGCGATTTTCTTTTTGCTGCTGCTGGTGCCGATGCTCACCGCCATCGATCAGCCCGGTGCGGCGAGTTCAGCCCTGATCTGTGCCCTGGTGTTGATGCTCAACCTGTGCCTGTGGCGACGCGGCCTGCCGCTGGTGTGGGCGCATGCCGTGTATCAGACGGCGCTGCTGGTGATCATCCTCTACAACGCCTGGCACATGGGCGGGCTGACGTCGCCGGTGATGGTGTGGATGGGGATCGTGCCCATCTTGCCCGTCTTCACCTTGTCGCGGCGCTGGGGCTACGGCTGGCTGTTGGTGTCGATTGCGCTGGTGTGGCTGGTGCTGAGTTTGCAGTTGCATGGTGTGATGCCCATGCGAGCGGGGGACGACACCAACGCGTTGTACTTGGGCGCCCTCATGATCAGCTTGTTGAGCTTTACCCAGATTCTGCTGGTGCTGACCTACGACACCTTGCACATGCTGTTGTATGCGCAGATGAATCGCAAGAACGTGGCCTTGAAGCTGCTGTCGCGCGAGTTGGGGGAGGCGAGTGCGCACAAGGACCGGTTTCTGGCGACGGTCAGCCACGAGATGCGCACGCCGCTCAACGCGGTGATGGGCTACCTGAATTTGCTGCAAGGGCTCGATGGCTTGCCGACGGCAGCGCGCGATTACGCCAGCGGCGCGACGAATGCATCCGCGCATCTGGTGACGGTCATCAACGATTTGCTCGACTACTCACAGATCTTGCAGGGCCAACTGGTGCTGACGCCGCAGATCGTGCCCTTGCGACAAACGCTGACGCAGATCCATGCCACGCTGTTGCCACGGGCGACGGAGAAAGGTTTGGTCTATTCGCTGGCGTTCGACGGTGAGATGGCCGCCCATGTCGAGGTGGACCCGCACCGGCTGACGCAGGTGTTGCTCAACATCCTGGGCAATGCGATCAAGTTCACCCAGCACGGCGAGGTGCTGACGCGGGTGTGGATGTCGCCCCCCGACGATGCGCAGGGAGCCGCCTGGCTGCACATGGCTGTGCGTGACACGGGGGAGGGCATTGCGCCCGAGCATGTGGCGCACATCTTCCAGCCCTTTGTGCAGTTGCGCACGCAGCCGGGTGATGGGGACGATGCCTTGCGGGGCAACGGTTTGGGTTTGGCGATCACACGCTCGCTGGTGCAGACGCAGGGCGGGCGCATCGAGCTTCAGAGTGTGCCGGGGCAGGGCTCGACGTTCGAGATCCACTTGCCCGTGCGGGTGGTGCAGGCCCCCGAGCGTCCCAGCGAAGGGACGACGGCGTCGCGGGTGCATCCGCAGGCCATGGACATCCTGATCGTGGACGACCACCATGTGAACCGCTTGGTGGCCTTGAGCACGATCCGCCGTTTTCTGCCGCAGGCGCGCATCGACGAGGCGAAGAACGGCGCGGAAGCCATCGAGAAGATGAGCGCCCATGTCTACGACCTGGTGTTGATGGATTTGGTGATGCCCGATCACTCGGGCACCGAGGTCGTGCGCATCGTTCGGCAACTGCCGCCGCCGCATGGCACGGAGGCGGTGGTGGCACTGACCGCCAACATCGCCAGCGACGCGATGGCCGAATGCCGCGCGGTGGGGATGCGCTCGGTGCTGGCCAAGCCGCTCAACCCCGACTTGTTGATGGAAACCGTCTTGCGCTTTGCGCCGGGGCAGGATTTGCCACAATCACGCCCATGAACCGCCGCCTGTTGTTGTTGTCTCCCGCGCTGTGGCTGGCCGCGTGCTCAACGCCGCGTGTGAGCGTGACGCCCGCCCCTGAAGGCGTTGAGACGCGCGCCGACACCCTGCGCCGTCACGATGTGGTGTTGCAGGCGCTGGCGATGCTGGATCGCAACTACACCTATGGCGGCAAGCGGCTGCACACGGGTTTTGACTGTTCGGGCCTGGTGAGCTTTGTGTACCGCGAGTCGGCGGGCTTGCGCTTGGGGGGCAGTTCGGCTGACCTGGCGCGCTTGGCCCGGCCCATCACCCGGCCCGAGGTCCAACCCGGTGATCTGGTGTTTTTCAACACCCTCGGTCCGGCGTTTTCGCACGTCGGGATTTACGTGGGTGAGGACCGGTTCGTTCATGCCGAGAACGAAAAGACGGGCGTCAAGACCTCCACCCTGCGCAGCCGCTACTGGGCGCAGCGCTTCGAGGGTTTCCGCACTTTGTTCTGACCTGGATCAAGCCGATGCCGGGGTTGGCGTCGGGGTCAAGTTGAGAGCAATTATCATTTGGACCTTGCTCGACCGATGGGTGTTTGCCATGTTTCAGGCACTGCTGATTTGTTTTCGTGAGGGGCTCGAAGCCTTTTTGATCGTCGCCATTGCCGCGCTGTTTTTGCGCCGGGCGCACAACCACGCCTTGTTGGGCGCGTTGCGTTGGGGCGTGATGACGGCGCTGGCGGCTTGCACGGTGTTGGGCGTGGTGTTGGCCAGGGTGGGGGAGATGTCTTCGGCCTGGGCCGGCGTGATGGCGCTGGTGGCCGCTGCGGCCGTGATGTGGTGCGTGGTGCACATGATGCACGCAGGCAAGACCATGGGCCGCGAGATCACCGAGCGGCTGTCCGAGATTGCCGCCTTGCAAGGGCGTCGGGCTTGGTGGTCGGTGTTTGTGTTCACCCTGTTCATGATCAGCCGCGAGGGTGTCGAGGCGGCCACCATGATTGCATCGCTGGCGGTCAACGCCGATGTGACCGACATGGCCTGGGGTGGGGCCTTGGGCGTGGCGCTGGCCGGGGCCATCAGCCTGCTGTGGGTGCGCTATGGGCACCGCGTGAACCTGGGACGTTTTTTTCGCGTCACCGCCTGGTTCATGGTGATCTTTGGCATTCAACTCGTGGTGTATGCCCTGCATGAGTTCAGCGAGGCGGGGGTGGTGCCCGGCGTCGACAACAGCGTCTTGCATGTGATGACCGAAGATTTGGCCGAGGGCTGGATCGCGCAGATCATCTCGATGGCCTTGGTGGTGGTGCCCACGGCTTGGTTGCTGCTGGCGCATCTGCGTGATCGGCGGATGCAGGCGCAGGCCTGATCCATCACGCGGTGGCTCGCTGCGGAGGGCGCAGGTTTTTCATTTAGAATTCGGCCTCGGCTGCAAGGCCGGACCTGCGGGAATAGCTCAGTTGGTAGAGCGCAACCTTGCCAAGGTTGAGGTCGCGAGTTCGAGACTCGTTTCCCGCTCCAAACACCCAACCCCTGAGCCTCGCGCCTCAGGGGTTTTTCGTTTTCGGGTGTGCCTGAGTGGTGAAATTGGTAGACACAGCGGACTTAAAATCCGCCGCTTGCTGAGAGGCGGCGTACCGGTTCGATTCCGGTCTCAGGCACCAACGCTTCGACGCCTCAATGCCGGCCTGGTGCGCGTGGCACCAGCAGTCGCACCACGGTTTCGTGCAAGTCCTCTCGGGTGAAGGGCTTGGTGACCACGGCATTGACCCCGATGCTCAGATAACGCTCCCGATCTTGTGGCATGGCATTGGCGGTGAGTGCGATGATGGGCGTGTGTTGATTCGGCCCCGCTTCCCCCCGGATGCGCTCGATGGCTTCGATGCCATTCATGATGGGCATTTGGATGTCCATGAAGATGAGGTCGTAGGCTTTGTGGCAAGCCAGCGCAAGGGCCTCCTGGCCGTTGGCCACCCAATCCCCCGAACCACCCAATTGACTCAGCAAAATGGAAGCCAGCCGTTGGTTGAGTGGATGGTCTTCGGCCAACAGATAGACAAATGGGCGTTGAGCGGGCTGTGGCGGCAGGACGATGGGCCCCTCGGACGGGGGCGAGTGCTGGTCGGTGACACGGGACGCCGTTGAAGCGGCCAGGGGCAATGGCAGTTCAAACCAGAAGCAGGTGCCGCCCGAAGGTTCATGGTCATAACCGATGCGGCCCTGCATGCCTTCGACCAATTTTTTGGAGATGGCCAGTCCCAATCCGCTGCCGCCATAGCGGCGTGAGGTGGACGCATCCACCTGGGCAAAGCTGTGGAACAGCCGCTCGCGGGCACTGTCAGGAATGCCGATGCCGGTGTCGTGGACTTCAAAGCGCAAACCTTGGGCCAACGGTGTGATGCGCAAACGCACCCCCCCTTCGTGGGTGAATTTGACGGCATTGCCGACCAAGTTGAACAACACCTGTCGGATGCGCAGGTTGTCACCCAGATAGGCCTGCGTCTGGGCGGGACCATCGCATTGCACTTCGAAACCAATGCCTTTGTCGTGGGCCTGCAAGCTCAGGATCGCACACGGCGTCTGAATGAGCGACGGCACCGTGAATGGTTGCGGATCAAAGACCATCTGACCGGCTTCAATCTTGGAGAGATCCAGGATGTCGTTGAGGATGGTCAGCAAGGTTTCGCTGGACTGCAGGATGTGGGTGGCAAAGTCGCGCTGTTCGGTGTTGAGGGGGGTGTCCATGAGCAACTGGCTCATGCCCAAGATGCCATTCATCGGGGTGCGGATTTCATGCGACATGTTGGCCAGGAATTCGCTCTTGGCGCGGCTGGCGTGCAGGGCGTGGGTTTTCTCCACCTCCAAATCCTGCCGCAAGCGTTCAGCCGCGCGCAGGGACCGATGCAGCATGGCAAACAGCGACAGGATCAATGCACTGACCAAACTGGCGATGGTCAGCACGACACGGCGATTGACCTCGAACGGCTTGAGTGCCTCATCGATGGATTCGGCCACCACAAAGTTCAGTCCGTATTCCTGCGCGCGGTAATAGCCATAGATGCGCGGAATGCCATCGGTTTGTGCGGTGCGCATGAAGTTGCCAGAGAGCGGTGCATGGGGCAGCAGGTAAGGTGAGTCGGTGATGCGCATGCCGTAGGCCTCGTCCAAATCGGGGTAGCGCGCCATGATGTCGCCCGAGTCGCGCACCATCGAGATGGTGCTGTTGTGCGAGATGTCGAGGATTTGCGAGAAGCGGGCAAACAGCTCGGGTGCGACCGAAATGACCAGCACCCCGTTGAAGCGGTGTTCGTGCCAAATGGGCCGGGTGAACTGAATGGACCACTTGCCGGAGATCTTGCCCTTCAGGGGGCGGCTGATGAAGAGTCGGTCGTTGCCGCCGCCTTGCTGATGCACGCGAAAGTGCTCGCGTTCGCTGAGATCGGTGCGGTCCGTCGCAGCGGCGAGGTTGGAAAACGCCAGCTTGCCGTGTTGATCGATGACGGCCACCTGGAAGGTGAGGTCGATGATGCTGTCTTCGCGGCTGCGAATGAGTTGTGCAAATGCACGCCAGTCGCCGCTCCAGTGGTCACGGGTGTTGAGCAGCAGCTCGTTGATGCGTTTGACCACCGACCGCGTGTTCTCGGCGAAGACGCGCGCCTGGATCGAGGTGCGGGATTCGGCTTCACGGATGTAGCTCTCGCGGATGCGGGTCAGCTCGTACAGCGTGGCCAGCCAGATGACTCCCAGCCAGACCAAGGTGATCAGCAGGATCTTGCGGGATGTGTCGTGTGGGCTGCGCCGGGCCAGCCAAGGCTGGATGCGCCGAAGGAAGGGCTGCATGCAGCGCGGGAATCTAAGCCCACGGATCTGAGTGAGGTGACTGGGCGCGGGGCTTCGTAGGCACTAGCTGCCGCCGATTGGTTTCGGCCGACCCATTGCAGGCCATGGGGGATAATCCCGCCTCACACAACCGATACAACGCACAAAGGAGTTTCAAGCCATGGCACGCTACAACGCTGCGTATGAAATCCATGTGCACGGGGACGTTCCCCTGCGGGCCGATGTGGGCCTGAACGACCTGGAAGAGGCCTTGCGCCCGCTCTGGAAGTACGCTGGCGCCACGTCGCTGGCCGACGGGGCCACCAGTGCCTACGCCGAAGAACCAGGCATCCGCTTTGATGCCCATGACCATGTCTTGCAGATGTGCTGGACGGTGTCGGGCGACGACGATTTCCGCCAGAGCCTGGACGATCTGTGCATGGCCTTGAATGAGCTGGCCAGCGCGGGTGCCGCTATCGAGGTGACCTTCTACGACAACGAGTACGACGAAGAGGAGGGTGCCGAGGGCGCCGACGCACGCGACGATTTCGTCATGCTGTTCGTGGGCCCGACACCGGCCGACATCATGCAGATCCAGCGCGACTTGCTGGTCAACGACGTGATCCAGCTCATGGAGCGCCACTTCGACAGCGCCGAGCTCGGCGGTGTGGTGGGCGAGATCGACAAGCTGTTCGGACAACGCTTTGACAGCCTGGTCAACTCGCTCGACTTGGGTAAGCCACGCGGCTCGGGCGGTGGCGGCCACGGCCATGGCGGCGGCCGCAAGCCCCGCCATTTGCACTGAGACGCGCGATCCGCGCGCCATGAAAAAAGCCGCTCATCGAGCGGCTTTTTTCTGGGCGGATGCGATCAGGCCGAGGTCAGCGCAATGCCTTTGAACTCACCGCTGGCGATGCGCTTTTCCCATTCGGCGGGGCCAGTGATGTGAGCGCTGGTGCCGCCGGCGTCCACGGCCACGGTCACGGGCATGTCGACCACGTCGAACTCGTAAATGGCTTCCATGCCCAGGTCGGCAAAGCCCACCACCTTGGCCCCTTTGATGGCCTTGGACACGAGGTAGGCCGCGCCGCCCACGGCCATGAGGTAGGCGCTCTTGTGCTTCTGGATGGCCTCAATGGCGACCGGGCCACGTTCGGCCTTGCCGACCATGGCGATGAGGCCGGTCTGGGCCAGCATCATGTCGGTGAACTTGTCCATGCGGGTGGCGGTGGTGGGGCCGGCGGGGCCGACCACTTCGTCACGCACCGGATCGACCGGGCCGACGTAGTAGATGACGCGGTTGGTGAAGTCCACCGGCAGCTTCTCGCCCTTGGCCAGCATGTCCTGGATGCGCTTGTGCGCGGCGTCGCGCCCGGTAAGCATCTTGCCGTTGAGCAGCAGCGTTTGGCCGGGTTTCCAGCTCGCCACTTGTTCCTGGGTCAGGGTGTTGAGGTCCACGCGTTGGCTCTTTTGCGTGTCGGGTTTCCAGTCCACGCTGGGCCACAGGTCGAGGCTGGGCGCTTCGAGGTAGACGGGGCCCGAGCCGTCCATCACAAAGTGCGCATGGCGTGTGGCCGCGCAGTTGGGGATCATGGCCACGGGCTTGGACGCGGCGTGCGTGGGGTACATCTTGATCTTCACGTCCAGCACGGTGGTGAGACCCCCCAGGCCTTGCGCACCAATGCCCAGGGCGTTGACCTTTTCGTACAGCTCCAGGCGCAGTTCTTCGACCTGGCTGAGCTTCTCGCCCTTGCCCGATTTTTCGAGCAGTTGGTACATGTCGAGGTCGTCCATCAGCGACTCTTTGGCCATCAGCACGGCTTTCTCGGCGGTGCCGCCAATGCCGATGCCCAGCATGCCCGGCGGGCACCAGCCGGCGCCCATGGTGGGCACGGTTTTGAGCACCCAATCCACCACGCTGTCGCTGGGGTTGAGCATGACCATCTTGGATTTGTTCTCGCTGCCGCCGCCCTTGGCCGCGACCGTCACATCGAGTTGGTTGCCCGGCACGATCTCGGTGAAGATGACGGCGGGCGTGTTGTCCTGCGTGTTCTTGCGGGCGAATTGCGGATCGGCCACGACCGAGGCGCGCAAGGCGTTGTCCGGGTTCATGTAGCCCCGGCGCACGCCCTCGTTGATGGCATCGTCCAAGCTGCCAGTGAAGCCCTCGAAGCGCACGTCCATGCCGATCTTCAGGAACACGTTGACGATGCCGGTGTCCTGACAGATGGGGCGATGGCCCATCGCGCTCATCTTGCTGTTGGTGAGGATCTGCGCCATGGCGTCCTTGGCCGCCGGCGACTGCTCGCGCTCGTAAGCCTTGGCGAGGTGGGCGATGTAGTCGGCCGGGTGGTAGAAGCTGATGTATTGCAGCGCGGCGGCGACGGATTCGATGAGGTCGTTCTGACGGATGACGGTGGTCATGAAAGGTCCTGTGAAGGCAGTGAAAACAGCAACGCAAGAGTTTACCCAAGGCCCCTGTCGCATCGCTTGCAGCGCTGTCGCCCAATAAAAAACCCGCCACGAGGGCGGGTTCGGGGATGCCAGTTCGGCTCCGAATTACAGGCTCAGAACCCAGGCCGCCAGTTTCTTGGCTTCGGCATCGTTGACTTGCGGATTGGCAGGCATGGGCACCGGGCCCCACACGCCAGCACCACCTTTTTGAATCTTGGTCGCCAGCTTGGCAGCAGCGCCTGCGTCGCCCTTGTACTTGGCGGCCACATCTTTGTAGGCCGGGCCGACGATTTTCTTGTCGACGGCGTGGCAAGACATGCAGTTCTTCGACTGGGCCAGGGCCTGGTCGGCCAGCGCGGGCGTGGCAACAACGGCAGCGGAGATCAGGGCAAACAGCACACGTTTCATGGAGCTTCTTCCTTCTATCAGGGTTGAGTGATGAAATTCATTGTAGCGATGCAGGCCTCGGGGAAAACCCCTTCGGGAGCCTTAAAAGTGGTCCAGCACCGCACCTTTACTGGCGCTTGACGCATTGAACGCGAACTTGGCTTGCACGCCACGGGTGTAGCGCGGTGCCGGCGGCGTCCAGCCCTTCTTGCGCTCGGCCAGTTCGGCTTCGCTGATGTTGAGCTGCAGCAGCAACTGGTGTGCGTCGATGGTGATGGAATCCCCCTCGCGCACAAAGGCAATGTTGCCGCCAGCCGCCGCTTCCGGGGCCACGTGGCCGACCACCATGCCCCAGGTTCCGCCCGAGAAACGACCGTCGGTGATGAGGCCCACGCTCTCGCCCAGGCCCGCACCAATGAGCGCACCCGTGGGGGCCAGCATCTCGGGCATGCCCGGACCGCCTTTGGGGCCGAGGTAGCGCAACACCATCACGTCGCCCGCTTTGATCTTGCCGTCGAGGATGGCTTGCAACGCCGACTGCTCGTCGTCGAACACGCGCGCCGGGCCGGTGATGACCGGGTTCTTCAAGCCGGTGATCTTGGCCACGGCACCCTCGGGCGAGAGATTGCCCTTGAGGATGGCGAGGTGGCCTTCCGAATACAGCGCTTGGTCGATGGTGCGGATCACGTCTTGGTTGGCCGGCGGCACATCGGGGATGTCTTTGAGGTTTTCGGCCACGGTCTTGCCGGTGATGGTCATGCAGTCGCCGTGCAGCAAGCCGGCCTTGAGCAGCACCTTCATCACCTGCGGAATGCCGCCCGCGCGGTGCAGGTCGACGGCCAGATATTTGCCACTGGGTTTGAGGTCGCAGATCACGGGCACTTTTTTGCGCACGCGCTCGAAGTCGTCGATGCTCCACTCGACGCCAGCCGCGTGGGCAATGGCCAGGAAGTGCAGCACCGCGTTGGTCGAACCACCGATGGCCATGATGACCGCCACTGCGTTCTCGATGGCCTCGCGCGTGACGATGTCGCGCGGCTTGAGGTCTTTCTTGATCGCTTCGATCAGGGCCAGGGCCGATTCCTTGGCCGAGTTCATCTTCTCGTCGTGCGGGTTGGCCATGGTGGACGAGTAGGGCAGGGACATGCCCAGCGCCTCAAAGGCCGAGGACATGGTGTTGGCGGTGTACATGCCGCCACACGAACCGGTGCCGGGGATGGCGTGCTGTTCGATGGCCTTGAGCTCGTCGTCGCTGATGTTGCCGGCGGCGTTCTGCCCGACGGCCTCGAACACGCTGACGATGTTCAGGTCTTGGCCTTTCCATTTGCCCGGCAGGATGGTGCCGCCGTACACGTAGATGGCGGGCACGTTCGCACGCAGCATGCCCATCATGCCGCCGGGCATGTTCTTGTCGCAGCCACCGACCACCAGAACGCCATCCATCCACTGGCCCTGCACGCAGGTCTCGATGCAGTCGGCGATGACCTCGCGGCTGACCAGCGAGTACTTCATGCCCTCGGTGCCCATGGCCATGCCGTCGGAGATGGTCGGCGTGCCAAACACCTGGGCGTTGCCGCCCGCGGCTTCGATGGCGGCGATGGCCGCATCGGCGAGCTTTTGCAAGCCGCTGTTGCACGGTGTGATGGTGCTGTGGCCGTTGGCCACACCAATCATGGGTTTGACGAAATCGGATTCTTCATAGCCCATGCCGTAGTACATGGAGCGGTTGGGGGCGCGCGACTTGCCTTCGGTGATGTTGGCGGAACGGCGGTTGATCTTGATCGGTTTGATGTCCATGGTGACGACGCTGTGGCAATGCAAAAAACAGAGCAACGAGTTTACCCGTCGACCGACGCCTGTCCTGGGCCAGGCGACACCAACCGGACGCGTGGCAAGGGCACAATCGTGGCCATGCTCGTGCATCCCCAATTCGACCCCATCGCCGTGCAGGTCGGCCCGCTGGCCGTGCACTGGTACGGCCTGACCTACTTGGCAGCGTTTGGCCTGTTTCTGTGGCTGGCGCGACAGCGCTTGCGCCACCCGGCGTATCAGGCCGAAGTCGCGCAGGGACGCTGGGGCGCGCAGCAGGTCGAGGATTCGCTCTTTTACGGTGTGCTCGGCGTGGTGCTGGGCGGACGGCTGGGCTACTGCCTGTTCTACAAGCCGGCGTACTACGCCGCGCACCCGCTGGAGGTGTTGGCGGTGTGGCAGGGCGGCATGAGCTTTCACGGCGGCATGCTCGGCGTGATCTTGGCCATGGCGCTGTACGCCTGGCGCCAGCAGCGGGCTTGGCTGTGGGTGACCGACTTCATCGCGCCCTGCGTGCCCACGGGTTTGGCGGCGGGGCGCGTCGGCAACTTCATCAATGGCGAACTGTGGGGGCGGGCGGCCGATCCGTCGCTGCCTTGGGCCATGGTGTTTCCGCAAAGTGGGCTGGATCTGCCGCGCCATCCGTCACAGGTGTATCAATTCCTCGGCGAGGGTCTGCTGCTGTTCGCGCTGCTGTGGCTGTATGCCCGCAAGCCGCGCCCCGTCGGCGCGGTGTCCGGGGCGTTCCTGACCGGCTACGGCGTGCTGCGGTTCATGGCCGAGTATTTCCGTGAGCCCGATGCGCACCTGGGTCTGCTCGCGCTGGGCATGAGCATGGGCCAGTGGCTGTGCGTGCCCATGATGGTGGGCGGTGTGGTGCTCTGGGTCTGGGCGACGCGCCGGTCCGTCGGGTCCGCGTCCCTCGGGTAAGTCCGGGGCCTGCGGACCTTGTCTGACCGCTGCCGGGCTCTCATAATTACGCGTAATTATCTGTAATCATCTGACCGGATGCCCATCCATGCGCGTGGTCCACAGCTCATTGCACGACGATGTCGCCAACCGCTTGCGGCAGGCCATCTTTGACGGCGCCATCGAACCGGGCCAGTTCATCGACGAGCTGGCTCTGTGTGAGCAGTGGTCGATCTCGCGCACCCCCTTGCGTGAGGCGCTCAAGGTGCTCACCGCCGAGGGGTTGGTGCGCCACGAACCCCGGCGCGGCTGCTTCGTCAACGAGATCACCGAGCAAGACCTCGACGACATCTTTCCCGTCATTGCCTTGCTGGAAGGGCGTTGTGCCTACGAGGCTTGCGAGAACGCCAGCGAGGCCGACCTGGAGGCGCTGGCGGTGTGGCATCAGCAACTGGCCGAGCATGCTCAGGCCGGACGCATCAATCCCTATTACGAAACCAACCTGGCCATCCACGAGGCCATCATCGATCTGGCCGCCAACCGCTGGCTGGCGCAGACCATTGCCGATTTGCGCAAGATCCTCAAGCTCTCGCGCCAGCAGCAGCTGCATGCCCCCGGACGGCTGACGCAGAGCCTGGCCGAGCATCTGGCGATTTTTGATGCCTTGCAAGCCCGCGATGCCGTTCGGGCCCAGCAGGCCATGCACGACCACCTCCTGCACCAGCGCGAGGCCTTGCGCGCGCTGTCGCGCAACCAGCAACGTGTCCGAACCGCCTGAACGAGAAGCCCATGAACGCCACCTCCTGGTTGAGCAGCAAGATCCATCTGTTGCGCCACTCCATGCCGATGACCGCCGCCGACGCACCCGCGCGCAGCACGCGCGAGCGCTTGGATGCCACCCTGCGCCGCGAGCAGGAGGCCTTGTCGCCGCGCACCTTGCGCAAGACGCTGGGCATGTTGCGTGCCGTGGTCGATCCGCAGGTGAGCGAGGTCGAGGGGGCGCGTCGGGCGCACACCTTGGTGCAGTGGTACGGCGGCGCGTCGCAAGCTGAGCGCGAGGATTTGTGGTTGCTGATGAGCGAGCAGTTTGGCCCGGACCCGCTCAAGGTGCGCGCCGCGCGCGACGACTACGACGCCGCCCTGGGCAGCGCCGATGAGGGCGCTGCCGAGATCCGCTTGCGCCGCGCCCTGGTGTCGCCGCGCACGCGCTTGCTGCAACGCTTCGCGGCCTATCCAGGCGGCATGCGGTTTCTGGTCGATCTGCGTGCCGAGCTGTTGCCGCGCATCAAAAACGAAAAGCGACTGATGGCGCTCGACGCCGAGTTGGAGAACCTGTTTTCCACCTGGTTCGACGTCGCCTTTCTGGAGCTGCGCCGCATCAGTTGGGACTCGCCCGCCTCGTTGATCGAAAAGCTCATCAAGTACGAGGCGGTGCACGACATCCGCAGTTGGGCCGATCTGAAAAACCGCCTCGACAGCGACCGGCGCTGCTACGGCTTTTTTCACCCCAGCTTGCCCAACGAGCCGTTGATCTTTGTGGAAGTGGCCTTGCTGCATGAGATGGCCGACAGCATCACGCCCTTGCTCGACGAGTCGGCGGCCCCCGAAGATTTGCAAAAGGCCACGGTCGCCATCTTCTACTCCATCAGCAACACGCAAAGCGGTTTGCGGGGCGTGAGCTTTGGCGACTCGCTCATCAAGCGCGTGGTCGAGACGCTGCGCGACGAGTTTCCCAAGCTGCGCAGCTTTGCCACCTTGTCGCCCATTCCAGGCTTGCGCGCCTGGCTCAATCGGCAAGCGGGCGAGTTGCTGGCCGCGTTGCCGGAGAAGGAGCGCGAGGCGCTGGGGCGCGAGCTCAATTTCCAGCCACCGAGCGCGGCCCATGTCTTGGCTGCCATCGAACAACCCGCCTTGCTGGCAGCGCTCGGCGCGAAGTCACCGTTGCGGGCTTTTCTGACCCGGGCGGGCGCACAGTACCTGGGGCGTGCCCGCGCCGGCGAGCAGGTGCTCGATGCGGTGGCGCGTTTTCACCTGGGCAACGGTGCGCGCATCGAGCGCATCAACTGGCACGCCGATCCTTCGGCCAAGGGGCTGCGCCAGTCGCACGGCCTGATGGTCAATTACCTCTACGACCTCAAGCGACTGGACAAGCACCGCAGCCTGCTCGCACGCGGCAAGACACCCGCCTCACCCGACGTCGAGGCTTTGTATTTCGACTGACCATTACTTTGACAAGGAGACATCCATGAACCCATCCTCTCTGCAGCGTCGCCACTGGTTGACCTGGGCCGCTGGCGCGTTGGCCCTGTCGGCGGGTCTGGCGCACGCCGACACCTGGCCGGCCAAGCCGGTGACCCTGGTGGTGCCGTTCCCGGCGGGCGGTGGCACCGATGCGTTTGCGCGTCCGTTCTCGGCACAGTTCGTCAAGCAGACGGGCAAGACCCTGGTCATCGACAACCGGGGTGGGGCGGGCGGCAATCTGGGCGCGAGCGTGGCGGCCAAGGCTGTGCCCGACGGCTACACCTTGTTCATGGGCGCGGTGCACCACTCGATCGCGCCATCCATGTATCCCAAGCTCGACTACGACCTGGAGCGCGACTTCGTGCCGCTGGCGCTGGTGGCGCAAGTGCCGCAGGTGTTGGTGGTGAACCCGAAAAAGATTCCCGGTGACTACAAAGCTTTCCTGGCCGATGTGCGTGCCCATCCGGCGAAATACAACTACGGCTCGGCGGGCAGCGGCACCTCGCACCACTTGGCGGGCGAGTTGTTCAAACTGCAAACCCAGACCTTCATCACCCACATCCCGTACCGAGGCGCCGGCCCGGCCTTGCAGGACTTGATCGCGGGCAATGTGGACATGATGTTCGACGGCCTGGGCTCGTCGGCACAGCACATCAAAGCCGGGCGCATCAAGGCGCTCATGGTGTCGGGCTCCAAGCGCAACCCGTCCTTCCCCGATGTGCCGTGCGCTGCCGAGCTGGGCTTGCCCGATTACACCGTCAGCACCTGGTATGGCCTGTGGGCCCCCAAGGGCACGCCCGCCGATGTGCAGGCGCGCGTCCTGGAGGAGGTGCGCAAGGCCTCGACGGGTGACGATGTGAAGGTGGCGTGGCAGAACAACGGCGCCGATTTCCCCAACCTGACCGGCGCGCAGTTTGGCGCTTTCGTCAATGGCGAAATCAAGCGCTGGGCTGCGGTGGTGAAGGCCTCCGGCGCCAAACTCGATTGATGTGGACTCAGGGAGATGAGAGATGAATGACAACCTGTTCGTCGCGCTGCGCGCGGCATTTCCGAAGCGTCTCGATGACGTGGCCATCGAGACCGAGGACGGCCTGCACTACTCGTGGCGCGACTTGGACCGTGCCACCGCCATGATGGCCAACCTGCTCGACTCGCTGGCCCTGCCCAAGGGCGCGCGCGTGGCGGTGCAGGTCGAGAAGTCGGTCGAGGCGGTGATGCTGTACCTGGCCACCCTGCGCGCGGGCTATGTGTTTTTGCCGCTCAACACCGCCTACCAAAGCGCTGAGATCGAGTACTTCATCGGCAACGCCGAGCCGTCGGTGGTGGTGTGTTCGAGCAAGAACTTTGGTTGGGTCAGCAGCTTGGCGTTCAAGGCTGGCACGCAGCATGTCTTCACGCTGGACGACAACCGCACGGGCAGCTTGCTGGAGCGCGCCGCGCACCACAGCGATCGCCACACCCCGGCGCGCAAGACGGCCGACGATCTGGCGGCCATCCTCTACACCAGTGGCACCACCGGGCGCAGCAAGGGCGCCATGCTGTCGCACGGCAACCTGCTCTCCAACGCCCGCGTGCTCAAGGACTACTGGGGCTGGCAGCCGGGCGATGTGCTGATCCACGCGCTGCCCATCTTCCATGTGCACGGTCTGTTCGTGGCCTTGCATGGGGCTTTGCTCAATGGCAGCCGCATGATTTGGTTTGGCAAATTCGATCCCAAGGCGGTCATCGCGCGCTTGCCCGACGCCACGGTGTTCATGGGCGTGCCCACGCTGTATGTGCGCATGCTGGGCGAGGCGGCGCTCGCGCGCGACGCCTGTCGCCACATGCGTCTGTTCATCTCGGGCTCGGCACCCTTGCTCATCGAAACCTTCAACGACTGGAAGGCCCGCACGGGCCACACCATTCTGGAGCGTTACGGCATGAGCGAGACCATCATGCTGACGTCCAACCCCTACCGTGCCGACGCGCGCTTTGGCGGGCAAGACGAGCGCCGTGGCGGCACCGTGGGCTTTGCGCTGCCTGGCGTGCAGGTGCGCGTGCAAGATGACGCGGGTCAGCCGCTGCCCGTGGGGGAGATCGGCGGCATCCAGGTCAAGGGCCCCAATGTGTTCGTGGGTTACTGGCGCATGCCCGAGAAAACCGCCGAAGAGTTCACGGACGACGGGTTCTTCAAGACGGGCGACGTGGGCAAGATCGACGCACGCGGCTATGTGACCATCGTCGGGCGCAGCAAAGACCTCATCATCAGCGGCGGCTACAACGTCTACCCAGCCGAGATCGAGGGCTACATCAACGAGATGCCCGGCGTGGCCGAGAGTGCGTTGGTGGGCGTGCCCCATCCCGACTTCGGGGAGGTCGGTGTGGCGGTGGTGATTGCCAAGCCGGGTGCGCGACTCGATGCCGACGCCATCGTGGCCACGCTCAAGTCACAACTGGCCAACTTCAAGATCCCGAAGAAGTGCTTCGTGGTGGCCGAGCTGCCGCGCAACACCATGGGCAAGGTGCAAAAGAACCTGCTGCGCGATCAGTACAAGGGCTTGTTCGCCTGAACGCCGCTCTGAGCCCGCGCGGGCTCAGGCGGCTTGGCGCACGCGCTCGGTGATGTGGGCCAGGGCTTCCTCGACCTGATCGATCAGGATCAGGCACAGGTCGCCCGCTTGCAACTGGTCCATCGCACGGTCGATGGCGGCAAACTCGCCATGGATCTCGTCGATCTGGCGCGTGCGTTGCGCGCCGTCCAAGCCCTGGCGCAGCAGCGCCAGCACCTCGCCGTCGACGCGCCCGCGCTGGCAGGCATCCTGGTACAGCACGACCTCGTCAAACACCTCGCCGATGATGCGGGTCTGTTCGCGGATGTCTTCGTCGCGGCGATCGCCCGCGCCGCTGATGACCACGCTGCGTCGCTGCGCTGGCATGTTGGAGACGGCTTGCACCAGCGCCTTGATGGCGTCCGGGTTGTGGCCGTAGTCGGCGATCAGGGTGGCCCCCCGGTAGTCGAACACGTTGAAGCGGCCGGGCACGGCTTCGCTGTCGCTGATGAAGGTCGCCAGGCCCTTGCAGAGGGTGGACCAGGGCACGCCCACCGCCCAGGCCGCTGCCAGTGAGGCCATGGCGTTTTCGATCTGAAAGCCGATGGCGCCCCCGTGCGTGAGCGGCACCTCGGCCAGCGGAATGCGCACCGTGGCTTGGCCTTGCTGCATGGCCACGATGTGGTTGTCCTCGACGAACACCACGCGCTTGCCCTGCGCACGGTGCGTGGCAATGACGGGGTGGTGGGCATCGAGTGCGAAGAAGGTCACCTGGCCCGGGCAGTTGGAGGCCATCTGCACCACCATCGGGTCGGCGGCGTTGAGCACGGCCATGCCAGTGGGGGCCACGTTTTGCACGATGACCCGCTTGAGCACGGCCAGGTCTTCGACGGTGGTGATGTAGTTCAGCCCCAGGTGGTCGCCCATGCCGATGTTGGTGACCACCGCCACCTGGCAGCGGTCAAAGCCCAGGCCCTCGCGCAGCATGCCGCCGCGTGCGGTTTCCAGCACGGCCGCGTCCACATCGGGGTGTGAGAGCACGTTGCGCGCGCTGCGCGGACCGCTGCAGTCACCGCTGTCGATCTGACGGCCCTCGACGTACACGCCATCGGTGTTGGTCATGCCCACGCGCCATTGGTTCGTGCGCAGCAGGTGGGAGATCAGGCGCACCGTGGTGGTCTTGCCATTGGTGCCCGTCACGGCGATGACGGGCACGCGCCCATCGTCACCCTCGGGGAACATGGTGGCGATGACCGCCTCGCCCACATCGCGACCTTTACCAAACGAGGGGTTGAGGTGCATGCGCAAGCCAGGTGCGGCGTTGACTTCGACCACGCCGCCGCCTTGTTCTTCGAGCGGGCGCAGCACGGACTCGCACACCACGTCGACGCCGCAAATGTCCAGGCCCACCATTTGCGCCGCGGCGATGGCGCGTGCAGCCACTTCCGGGTGCACGTCGTCCGTGACATCGGTGGCGGTGCCGCCGGTGGACAGGTTGGCGTTGTTGCGCAAGATGACGCGCGCGCCCTTGGGCGGTACGCTGTTGGCGTCGTAGCCTTGTTCCTTCAGGCGTGCCAGTGCGATGTCGTCAAAGCGGATCTTGGTCAGCGAGGTGGCATGGCCGTCGCCGCGACGCGGGTCGGCGTTGACCTGATCGACCAGCTCGCGCACCGTGTTCTTGCCGTTGCCAATCACCAGCGGCGGCTCGCGTCGCGCGGCGGCCACCAGTCGGTCGCCCACCACCAGCAGTCGGTAGTCGCTGCCCGGCAGGTAGCGTTCGAGCATGACCTCGGTGCCAAAGTTCACGGCGGTGTGAAAAGCGGCTTCGACGCCTTCGCGTGTGGTGATGTTGACCGTCACGCCCTTGCCCTGGTTGCCGTCGCGCGGCTTGATGACCACGGGCAGGCCCACTTCGTGGGCGGCCACCCAGGCGTCCTCCGCGCTCTTGACCGGGCGACCCAGCGGCACCGGCACGCCAGCGGCGTGCAGGAGTTTTTTGGTCAGCTCTTTGTCTTGCGCGATGGACTCGGCGATGGCGCTGGTGCGGTCGATTTCGGCAGCCTGGATGCGACGCTGCTTGGCACCCCAGCCCAGTTGCACCATCGAACCTTCGGTGATGCGGCGAAACGGGATGCCGCGCGCTTGCGCCGCATCGACGATGGAGCCGGTGGACGGGCCCATGCGGATGTCTTCGTCCAGAGCGCGCAGCTCGTGCAAGGCAGCCTCGACGTCAAACCCGGCTTGCTCCCACGCGGCCAGGCACAGCGCGCGCGCGAGTTCGAAGGCGCGCTTGCCCACGGCTTCTTCGGTGTACTCGACCACCACCTGATACAAGCCCGGCTCGTTGGTGGCCGTGGTGCGGCTGAAGGTGACCGGGCAGCCGGCTTCGATTTGCAAGTGCAGCGTGGTGACCTCGATGGCGTGGGCCATGCTCAGACGAACCTTGCTGTCGGTGGTGCGCAGATTGCCCACGCCGGGGAACAGGTGGCGCAGCCGGCTTTCGAACGCGGGGTGGGCGTCGAGGTTGTCCATGGCGTCCTGGCACTGCACCAGGGCTTCGATCGAGGTGTGACGGCTCCAGAGATTGGGGCCGCGCAAGGCGCGAATGCGGGTGACTTCCATCAGCGGCTCGTCTTGTCGGTGGTTGCGGTCAGGTCTTGCAGCTGGGCCGGCGTGAGACCGAAATTTTTGAGGCCGGCGCGAATGAGGGCCGGTGTGATGTCCAGTGCCCAGGCGGCCGTGACCGTCGCGAGCAGGGTGGAGCGGTGCAGCCCGTCGTCGAGCAGGCGCGCGATCAGGGGCAGCTGCAGGTCGAAGATGACGGTTTCTTGTTGGCCTTGGGCCAGCACCACGTCGTGGCCCCGACCGTAAACGGCACGCCCACCGTTGGCGCGATGGGCCAGCACGGTGGCGTTGTCGGCGGACTGCGCGTAATAGACCACCTCGCCGTCGCTGAGTTCGGCCAGCGAGACCACGGCGGCATCGTCGGCGTTGAGCACGGCCACGCCGGTTTCCAGCACCACATCGATCTGGGTGCGGATGACGGTGCGCATGTTGTCGGGCGTGCGCACATCGTGCCGCTCGCGCAGGTCGTCGTCGGTGTCGGGCATGTTGGTGACGACGCCCACTTGGCAGCGGTCGTAGGCCAGGCCTTGGTCGAGGATGTGGCGCGCCGAGGTTTCGATCACCGCCGCATCGAGTGCGCGGTTGATGAGCAGTCGCTCCGAGGCCTCAAAGTCGCGGGCGTCGCTGGTTTGCACACGGTGTTGGTTCATGTACAGGCCGTCTTGGCAGGCCAGCCCGGTGCGTCGGCCCGAGAGGTGCACCAGCCACGCCACCAGATGGGCCAGTCGCGTGGACTGGTGGTCGCCAGCAATGCCCACCACCGGGATGCGACCGCTCTCTCGCGGGGCAAACAGGTGATCGACGATGGCGCGTCCGACCGGCCGGGGTTGTCCGACCGCGGGCTTGACGTGCATGAGCAGGCCCGGCCCGGCGTTGACTTCGATGATGGCGCCTTGCGTCTCCGTCAGCGGGCGGCGGATGTCGCGCGTGACGATGTCGATGCCAGCAATGTCCAGGCCGATGACCCGTGCGGCCAGCGTGGCCATCGCGGCCACGTCCGGATGCACATCGTCGGTGACGTCGATGCTCAAGTTGCCGTTGCGCTGCACCACCACCGATTCACCCACCGGCGGTACGCTGTCCGGCTTGTAGCCCTGGCGCTGGATTTCCAGCAGCGACATCTCACCGCGCGGCGTGTCGAGTTTGATGAGGTCCAGCGGGTAATGCTCGGCCACGCCCCGGCGCGGGTCGGTGTTGATCTGGCTTTCGATGAGCTGCTCGATGGTGCTGCGACCATCACCCACGACACAGGCGGTCTCACCGCGCACGGCCGCGACCACGCGATCGCCGACCACCAGCACGCGGTGCTCGTCGCCTTGCACATAGCGTTCGATCAACACGCCGCTGCCTTCCTTGTCGGCGGCGGCCCAGGCGTCGCGCACGCCCTGTTCCGAATGCACATTGAGGGACACGCCCCAGCCGCGTTGACCGTCGATGGGTTTGACGGCCACGGGCAGGCCGATCTCTTGTGCGGCTTCCCAGGCCGCATCCGGCGTGGCCGCGAGGATGCCCTCTGGCACGGGAATGCCGCACTGCGTGAGCATCTGTTTGGTCAGGTCCTTGTCGCTGGAGATGGTCTCAGCGATGGCGCTGGTGCGGTCGGTCTCAGCGGTCCAGATGCGGCGCTGGCGTGAGCCATAGCCCAGTTGCACCAGGTTGCCTTCCGTCAGGCGAATGAAGGGGATGTCGCGTGCCATGGCCGCATCGACGATGGCGGCGGTGCTGGGGCCCAGGCAGTGTTTGTCCACCAGTTGTTTGAGGTGGTTGACCGTGGCCGCCATGTCGTACGGCGTGTTGTTGGCAGCAGCCATGACGATGGCGTGTGCTGCCAGAAAGGCGGCGCGCCCGAGGGCTTCGTGTTCGGTGCGAAACACCACGCGGTACACGCCGCGTCGGCTGATCTCGCGGGCCTTGCCGAACTCGGCCCGGGCACCCGCCATGAGTTGCAGCTCGATGGAGACGTGCTCCATCACATGGCCCATCCAGGTGCCGCCCACCAGCCGCGTCAGAAACCCGCCGCGAAAGCCGACCCCGCAGTGGTGTTCGATCAGGCCGGGCAGCCATTCGTTGAGGCGTTCGTTGAAGCCGTCGATCTTGTGCGAGGGGTAATCCTCGAACTCACCAATGTCAATCAGGGCTTCGATGATGGGGCGGTAGGTCCAGATGTTGGGGCCCGGCAGGTAATTCAGGCGCAGGATTTGGATGTCTGAGAAGCGCATAGGGTGGGGCAGGGCATGCGCCGCGTCGGAGGGCAGACAAGTGCGAACCGGGGGCGACGATACAATTTTGCGGTTTATGAATTCCTCTTCACGATCGGCTGTGTCGGCCCTGCCGGCCTTGCCTGCCCAATGGGCAGGACCAGCGCTGGCGCAACTCTTGCCACAGGAAAACGTTCTGGCCTGGCTGGAGGTTGACCTCGACGCCAGTTTGCACTTCGTGTCCGGGCTCCTGATTGTGACAGACCAGCGCCTGTTGTTTGCCCAAGGCGCACCTGCCACCGACTGGTCCAGCTGGGCCTTGAGCCCAGGTCAGGTGTTGCGTCACACCGACCATGCCGGCGTCGGCAGCCTGATGCTGGAGGACGCGACGCAGCAACTGGCGCGTTGGCGTTTCACCCTCTCGCGCAACGTCGAAGCCATGCGCTTGCAAGAGGTCTTTGAGGCACGCATCGAGGTGCTCACGCATGGCCGCTCGCTGGCGCAAACCGCGCAAGCCCGTTGCCCGCAATGCAAACTCATCCTCGAGCAAGCGGGCGACCCGTGTCCGGTGTGTGCGGCCAAGGAGCAGCACGCCCCGTTGTCCACCTGGGGTCTGCTGCGCTTGTGGCGCTTTGCCCAACCGTATCAGGGGCGTTTGCTGCTGGGCTTCGTGCTCACGCTGGCGTCCACCGCGGCGACGCTGGTGCCGCCGTACATGACCATGCCCTTGATGGACGAGGTGCTGATCCCTTATCAGAACGGCAAGCCCATCGACACGGGCCTGGTCATGCTCTACCTCGGTGGTCTGCTCGTGGCAGCCCTGTTGGCCTGGGGCTTGGGTTGGGCCAAGACCTACATCCTGGCCTTGGTGTCCGAGCGCATCGGTGCCGATTTGCGCACCACCGCGTACGAACACCTGCTGCGGCTGTCGCTGGAGTATTTCGGTGGACGGCGCACGGGCGACTTGATGAACCGCATCGGTGCCGAGACCGATCGCATCTGCGTGTTCCTGTCGCTGCACCTGCTCGACTTCGCCACCGATGTGCTGATGATCGTGATGACCGCCATCATCCTCATCAGCATCGACAGCCATCTGGCGGCGGCCACGCTCATTCCCTTGCCGTTCATCGTCTGGTTGATCCACACCGTGCGGGACCGCTTGCGCACGGGCTTTGAGAAGATCGACCGCGTCTGGTCCGAACTCACCAATGTGCTGGCCGACACCATCCCCGGCATTCGCGTCGTCAAGGCCTTTGCGCAAGAGCGCCGCGAGGCCACCCGCTTCAAGGATGCGAACCGCCACAACCTGGCGGTGAACGACCGCATCAACTTTGTCTGGAGCCTGTTCTCGCCCACGGTGACCTTGATGACCGAGGTCGGCCTGCTGGTGGTGTGGGGCTTTGGCATCTGGTTGGTCTCGCACGATCAGATCACGGTGGGTGTGTTGACGGCGTTCTTGTCCTACATCGGGCGCTTCTACACCCGGCTCGACTCGATGAGCCGCATCGTCTCGCACACGCAAAAGGCGGCGGCCGGCGCCAAACGCATTTTTGAAATCCTCGATCACGTCTCCAGCGTGCCCGAGGCGACGCAGCCACAAACGCTGCCGACACCGCTGCAAGGCCGCATCGAAATCCGCGACGCCGGTTTTCGCTACGGCAACCGTGCCGTCATTCGCAATCTCCACCTGAGCATCCGTCCGGGCGAGATGATCGGTTTGGTCGGCTCCAGTGGTTCCGGCAAGAGCACCTTGGTCAACCTCATCTGCCGCTTCTACGACGTCAGTGAAGGTGCCATCCAGGTCGACGGCATCGACATCCGCAACATCGCGCTGTCGGACTACCGCAGCCACATCGGCTTGGTGCTGCAAGAGCCGTTTCTGTTTTTCGGCACCATCGCCGACAACATCTCCTACGGCAAGCCGGACGCCACGCGCGAAGAGATCGTGGCGGCGGCCCGCGCTGCGCACGCGCACGAGTTCATCCTGCGCCTGCCCCACGGTTACGACTCGCTGGTGGGCGAGCGCGGCCAAGGCTTGTCGGGCGGCGAGCGCCAGCGCATCTCGATTGCGCGGGCGCTGCTCATCAACCCGCGCATCCTGATCCTCGACGAAGCCACGGCCTCGGTCGACACCGAGACCGAGCAAGAGATTCAAAAAGCGCTGGACAACCTGGTGCAAGGCCGCACCACCATTGCCATCGCGCACCGCCTGTCCACCTTGCACCAAGCCGACCGCCTGGTGGTGATGGAGCGCGGCGTCATCGTCGAAGAAGGCGATCACGACACCTTGATGGCGCGTCAGGGCGCTTATTGGCGCTTGCACGAGGCCCAGGCCAAGGGCGCGCAGCCACTGCCGGCCTCGTCGGCACGCGAGGAGGGCGAGGCATGAGCATGGACTTTCAATTGGCGTTCGACGCCTTTGGCAAGCTGGCGCTGACCTTGGCCGATGGCACGGTGCACGCCGGTGTGACGGTGGTGCGGGCCTTTCCCATCGCCGCGGCCAGTGAGGGCGTGTCCATCCTCGGTGCCAACGGGCGGGAGCTGGTCTGGATCGATCGCCTGGATCAACTCCATGACGCGCAGCGCAACACCGTGCTGCGGGCCTTGCAGGAGCGCGAGTTCATGCCGGAGATCGAGCGGCTCGACGGCGTGAACAGTTTTTCCACGCCCAGCGTCTGGCGGGTGCAAACCAACCGCGGGGCCACCGAGTTCGTGCTCAAGGGCGAAGAGGACATCCGCCGCCTCAGCCTGAACACCTTGATCGTGGCCGACGCGCACGGCGTGCAATACCTGATTCGGCATCTGCCGTCGCTGGACCGGCACACGCGCAAATTGCTCGATCGTTTCCTCTGAGCCTCAGCGGCTGGCGCACGCGGCGTAGGCGTCGAGTTCACGCTGGTACACCTCGGTCCCGACCCCCATCAATCCCAACACCGAATGGAACAGGTGGTCGTGCGACAGCGCGCGCTCGCGCTCGCGTTGCAGGCAGGCTATGCGGCTGCCGCGCCAGCCCTCGAAATCGCTCGACAGCCAGGTGATCCAGGGCACGCGGGTTTGCGTTTGTGGTGCCACCGCGTAGGGCAGGCCGTGCAGGTAGAGGTTGTTCTCGCCCAGCGATTCGCCGTGGTCCGACACGTACAGCAGCGCCGGTGTGGTGCGGTCAGCGCGCGCGCGCAGCCAGTCGATGGTGCGGGCCAAGAAGTGGTCGGTGTAGACGATGGTGTTGTCGTAGGCGTTGCGCACCTCCTCCAAGCTGCAGGCGGCCAATGAGGTCTGGGTGCACTCGGGCTGAAAGACCTTGAAGGCTTTCGGCGTGCGCTTGTGGTACGCCGGTCCGTGGCTGCCCATTTGGTGCAACACCACCACCGTGCCGCGCGCGCGGCGCTCGGCGGGGAGTTTGGCCAGCTCGGCGTCGAGCAGGGCCAGCATCACGCTGTCGTGGCACTCGTCGCGGCTGCAATGCTCGGGCAGGTTCAGTTGTGCCGTGCGCACGCTGGGGATGCGATCACACAGACCCTTGCAGCCCGATTGGTTGTCGATCCACAGCACGGCATAACCCGCGCGTTGCAGCACATCGAGCAGGTTTTCGCTGTCGTGCTGGCGGCGCGCGAAGTCCTTGCGCCCCAGGTGCGAGAACATACACGGCAGCGACTCGGCGGTGCTGGTGCCGCACGACTGCACGTCGGCGTAGCTCACCACCCCGGCGCGCGCGAGCTGCGGGTTGGTGTCGCGTGCATAGCCGTTGAGCGAGAAGTTCTGGCTGCGCGCGGTCTCGCCCAGCACCAGGATGAGCAGTGGCGGGCGCCCCGAAGGCGCAACGCGCTCGATGCGGGCATCGGTGGCCAGCGCTTGCAGCGGGCCGCGCGGCGCGTCGCCGGGGATGACCGTCAGGTCCAGCATCGCGTACAAGCTGTTGAGCGGGTTGATCTGATAACGCAGCAACAACTGGTTGCGCATCAGTGACGAAAAATCCTGGAACACCGCATACACGGTGCCCAGGGTCAGCAGCACCGCCACCAGCAGCAAGCCCAGGTTGTGCAAGGATTGACGCGGCCAGCGTGCCCACCGCAGCGGTTGGCGCCACACCCACCAGGCCGGCAAGACCGCCAACAGCAGCACCGACACCGCCAGGCTCCAGCCGACTTGGTCGCGCGCTTCGCGCGCATCGGTTTGCAGCACGTTGATGAGCATGGGCGTGTCGACCACGATGCCGTAGAGCCACATGTAATGGCTCGCCAGCGCGCACAACAACAGCAGCAGCGTGATGGACACACGCAAGGTGTAGCGCCATGCCAGCAAGGCCAGCACGGCCAGCGTGGCGCTGGCGATCATCACCGCCATGCCCGCCAGCAGCCACCAGCGGCCACTGTGCTGCAGCTCGGGCAGGGCGAGCAGGGTTTGCCACAGCGGCACATTGCCCAGCAGCGCCATCCACAGGCTGGCGGCCAGCATGAGTGCCAGTGGCGAGCGCGGGCGGCGCGCACGCAGCAGGGTCAAGACACCTCGCAGCATGGGGTTCAGGTCGGCCAGGTGCTGCCGTGTTCGGGCACCGCCACCCGCCACTTCAGCTCACGTTCGATGCGCTGGCGCAAGGTGTCGGCGGCCTCGGGTTCGCCGTGCACCACGTACACCTGCTGCGGGGCGCTGGGCATGCGTCCCAGCCAATCCAGCAATTGCGTCCCGTCGGCATGGGCCGACGACGATTGCAGGGCCACCACCTCCGCGCGCACCGGCACCTCTTGCCCGTGCAGGCGCACGTGTGTGCCGCCGCTGGCCAGGGTGGCGCCGCGTGTGCCCGCGGCCTGAAAGCCGGTGAGGATGACCATGTTGCGGTGGTCGGGCAGGTAGCGCGCCAAGTGGTGCAGCACGCGCCCGCCCGTGGCCATGCCGCTGGCCGCCAGGATCACCATCGGACCATGGCGGTTGGCCAGGGCCTTGGACTGCTCGGGCGTCTCGATCATCGTCGCCACATGTTGCAAGGCTTTCAAGTCCTGGCCCTGCAAGCGGTGCAGCTTGGCATGGCGCACATACAACTCGGTGGTGTGCACGGCCATCGGGCTGTCCAGAAAAATGGGCAGCCCATGCGGGATGCGGTCCTCGGCCTTCAGGCGTGCGATGGCGTGCAGCACGGCTTGCGCGCGACCAACGGCAAACACCGGCACCACCGCCACACCGCCACGCGCGGCCACCCGCTGCAGCGCTGGGGCGATCTCGGCCAGCAGGTCTTCGGCAGGATGCGCGCGGTTGCCGTAGGTCGATTCGATCAGCACCGTGTCGGCTTGCGGGGGTGCGTCGGGCGCTTGCATCACCATGTCGTCGGGACGCCCGAGATCACCACTGAACAGGATGCGTCGGCCCGCCACTTCGACCAGCACGCTGGCCGCGCCCAGGATGTGGCCGGCGCTGGAGAACGTGGCACGCCAACCCGGCAACGGCGCGAACGGTTGGCCCAAGCCCACCGGGTGCAGCAGTTGCAGGCTCAACAAGGCATCGTGCTTGCCATACAGCGGCATGGCTGGGCTGTGTTTGGTGTAGCCGTGGCGGTTGAGAAAGGCCGCGTCTTCTTCCTGGATGTGACCGCTGTCGGGCAGCAAGATGCCGCACAGGTCGCAGGTGGCGGCCGTGGCGTGCACGCGACCGCGAAAGCCCTGGCGGTACATCAGCGGCAGGTAGCCACTGTGGTCCAGGTGTGCGTGCGTCAGCAGCACCGCGTCCACATCGGTGGGCGTCACCGGCAGCGGGTTCCAGTTGCGCAGGCGCAGTTGCTTGTAGCCCTGGAACAGACCGCAATCGACCAGCAGGCGCTGGCCTTCGTGCTGCACCAGGTATTTGGAACCGGTCACGGTGCCGGCACCGCCCAGAAAGGTGATGTTCACGCTCATGGCTGGAAGTATCGCTGCAAATGACAACGGCCCGCCAAAGGGCGGGCCGTTGCGTCGGTGCCAGGTGGGGGCATCAGCCGCCGAAGAAGCGACGCAGCTTGTCGGCCCAGCCGTCTTCGTTGGGCGAATGCTTGGCACCGCCTTTTTTCAGCGACTCGTCGAGTTCCTTGAGCAGCTTGCGCTGGTGCTCGGTGAGCTTGACCGGCGTCTCCACCGAGATGTGGCAATACAGGTCGCCAGGAAAGCTCGAACGCAGGCCTTTGATGCCCTTGCCGCGCAGGCGGAACTGTTTGTCGTGTTGCGTGCCCTCCGGAATGTCGATGACCGCTTCGCCTTCGAGCGTGGGCACATGGATCTCGCCACCCAAGGCCGCCGTGGTCATGCTGATCGGCACTTGGCAGTGCAGGTCGTCGCCATCGCGCTCGAAGATGTCGTGCTTCTTGATCCGGATCTCGATGAACAGGTCACCCGGCGGCCCGCCATTGGTGCCCGGCTCGCCATTGCCGGCGCTGCGGATGCGCATGCCGTCGTCGATGCCGGCGGGGATCTTCACCTCCAGCGTCTTTTGTCGCTTGATCTTGCCTTGGCCGTGGCACGAGGGGCAGGGCTCGGGAATGATCTTGCCCGTGCCCCGGCAATGCGGGCAGGTCTGCTGCACGCTGAAAAAGCCCTGGCGCATCTGCACCACGCCACTGCCGTTGCAGGTGGTGCAGGTCTTGGCTGAGGTGCCGGGCTTGGCACCGCTGCCGTGACAGGTGTCGCACTCGTCCCAGCTCGGGATGCGCAGTTGCGCGTCCTTGCCCTTGGCCGCTTCTTCGAGCGTGATCTCCATCGCATAGCTCAAGTCGCTGCCGCGATACACCTGCCGCCCGCCCGCACCACGGCGGGCCTGACCGAAGATGTCGCCAAAGATGTCGCCAAAGGCATCGGCAAAGCCGCCACCAAAACCGCCAGCACCCGTAGCGCCCATGTTGGGGTCGACGCCGGCATGGCCGTACTGGTCGTAGGCGGCGCGCTTTTGCGCGTCGGACAACATCTCGTAGGCTTCCTTGACCTCCTTGAACTTGACCTCGGCTTCCTTGGCAGCGTCGCCCTGGTTGCGGTCCGGGTGGTACTTCATCGCGAGCTTGCGATAAGCCTTCTTGATCTCGTCCTCGCTGGCGTTTTTGGGAACGCCCAGCACTTCATAAAAATCGCGTTTCGTGGCCATGAATCAGGTTCCGTCTTGAACGACTACGCCGCGTGGGCCTCTGACAGGCAGAGGCCGCAACGCGGCGAGTCCGGTGGCGAAGGAAATCAGCCCTTCTTGACTTCTTTCACTTCGGCGTCGACCACGTTGTCGTCGGCGGGCTTGGTAGCCTCGGCGCCGGGGGCAGCGCCGCCCGCCGCCTGCTGGGCCTGCATGTCGGCGTAGACCTTTTCGCCGAGCTTTTGCGCGGCGGTCATCAGGGCTTCGGTCTTGGCGTCGATGGCGTCTTTGTCCTCGCCCTTCAAGGCCTCTTCGACGTCCTTGATCGCCGCTTCGATCTTCTCTTTCTCACCGGCTTCGAGCTTGTCGCCGTGCTCGCTCAGGCTCTTCTTGACGCTGTGAACGGCGGCATCCGCTTGGTTGCGCGACTGCACGATCTCCAGCTTCTTCTTGTCCTCGGCGGCATTGAGCTCGGCGTCCTTCACCATCTTCTGGATCTCGTCCTCGCTCAGGCCGGAGTTGGCCTTGATGGTGATCTTGTTTTCTTTGCCCGTGGCCTTGTCCTTGGCACCGACGTGCAAGATGCCGTTGGCGTCGATGTCAAACGACACCTCGATCTGCGGCGTGCCACGCGGTGCGGGCGCGATGCCCTCCAAGTTGAACTCGCCCAGCAGCTTGTTGCCCGAGGCCATCTCGCGCTCACCCTGGAACACCTTGATGGTCACCGCCGGCTGGTTGTCGTCGGCGGTGGAGAAGGTCTGCGCGAACTTGGTCGGGATGGTGGTGTTCTTGCTGATCATCTTGGTCATCACGCCACCCAGGGTCTCGATGCCCAGCGACAGCGGCGTGACGTCGAGCAGCAGCACGTCCTTGCGGTCGCCCGAGAGCACCTGGCCCTGGATGGCCGCACCCACGGCCACGGCTTCGTCGGGGTTGACGTCACGGCGCGGCTCTTTGCCAAAGAACTCTTTGACCTTGTCCTGCACCTTGGGCATGCGGGTCATGCCGCCAACCAGGATCACGTCGTTGATGTCGCCCACCGACACGCCGGCGTCCTTGATGGCGGTGCGGCACGGTGCGATGGTGCGCTCAATCAGCTCTTCCACCAGGCTTTCCAGCTTGGCGCGGTTGAGCTTGATGTTCAGGTGCTTGGGACCACTGGCGTCCGCCGTGATGTAGGGCAGGTTGATGTCGGTGGCCGCCGAGGACGACAGTTCGATCTTGGCTTTCTCGGCCGCTTCCTTCAGGCGCTGCAGAGCCAGCACGTCCTTGCTCAGGTCCACGCCTTGCTCTTTCTTGAACTCGGCAATGATGAAGTCGATGATGCGCTGGTCGAAGTCTTCGCCGCCCAGGAAGGTGTCGCCGTTGGTCGACAGCACTTCGAACTGCATTTCGCCATCGACATCGGCGATCTCGATGATCGAGATGTCGAAGGTGCCGCCGCCGAGGTCATACACCGCGATCTTGCGGTCGCCTTTTTCGGCCTTGTCCAGACCAAAGGCCAGCGCGGCCGCGGTCGGTTCGTTGATGATGCGCTTGACATCCAGACCGGCGATGCGACCCGCGTCCTTGGTGGCCTGACGCTGGCTGTCGTTGAAGTAGGCGGGCACCGTGATGACGGCTTCCGTCACTTCTTCGCCCAGGTAGTCCTCGGCGGTTTTCTTCATCTTGCGCAGCACCTCGGCGCTGATTTGCGGCGGGGCCATCTTCTTGCCACGCACTTCCACCCAGGCGTCGCCGTTGTCGGCGGCCGAGATGGTGTAGGGCATCAGGTCGATGTCCTTTTGCACTTCTTTCTCGGTGAACTTGCGACCGATCAGGCGCTTGACCGCGTACAGCGTGTTCTTGGGGTTGGTGACGGCCTGGCGCTTGGCGGAAGCGCCGACGAGGATCTCGCCGTCTTCCTGGTACGCAATGATCGACGGCGTGGTGCGCGCACCCTCGGCGTTTTCGATCACGCGCGTGGTGTTGCCTTCCATGATGGCCACGCACGAGTTGGTGGTGCCCAGGTCAATGCCGATGATTTTTCCCATGTGGTTGCTCCGAAATGAAATTGAAACTGTTGAATAGATAAGGAGGTGTTCTGGCTTTTCAAGATGACCGCGCCTGAGGCGAGGTCATCGCCGTCATTTGGGCGCGGCGACGGTCACCAAGGCCGGGCGCAGCACGCGATCGGCAATGAGGTAACCCTTTTGCAGCACGCTGACCACGGTGTTGGCCTCTTGGTCGGCGCTCACCATGCTGATGGCCTGGTGCTGGGTCGGGTCGAACTTGGTACCCACGGCGGGGTCGATGGCGATGACCTTGTTGCGCTCCAGTGCGCTCTTGAGCTGGCGCAGCGTGGCTTCGGAGCCTTCGCGGATTTGTTCCAAGGTGGCTTCCTGCACGGCCAAGCCCGCTTCCAGGCTGTCGAGCACGGGCAGCAGGCTGTCGGCAAAACCCTCGACGGCGAACTTGCGCGCCTTGGACACTTCCTCGTCGGCACGGCGACGGGCGTTTTGCACCTCGGCCTGGCCGCGCAGGTATTGGTCCTGCAACTCGGCGACCTTGGCTTGCAGCGCAGCTACTTCAGCTTGGGCTGCGGCCAGCGGATCGGTGGGGGTGGCGGTGTGGGTTGCGCTGTCCGGCGTGGCGCCGGTGTCGGGGGCTGTCCCGGACTGGACGGGATCGGGTGCTTTTTCTTCAGACATTGGTACTCAGGTATCGCTGACGATGGATGGAATTGACAGCATGTGGGGCTGGGTCGAGGTATTTCAAGGGCTGGAAGCGAAAATTTTTCGGCTACAAACAGGAACGGGCGTGGCACCTAGGCATGCGCCCCTTGGATGACAGACAACTGGAGACCCTCATGAATCTGCACGCCAAACTGCAACAACGTGCCGCCAGCGGCCAGCCCATCCGCGTTGGCCTGATCGGCGCGGGCAAATTCGGCTCGATGTATTTGTCCCAGGTGCCGCGCACGCCTGGCGTGCACCTGGTGGCAATCGCCGATCTGTCGCCCGACGCGGCGCGGCGCAACCTGGCCCGCGTGGGCTGGGTGCGCGAACGCACCGAGGCCGCGTCCATCGAGCAGGCGCTGCGCGAGGGCAGCACCTGGGTGGGCGAGGACTGGCAGGCGCTGGTGCGGCATCCGGCCATCGACGTGGTGGTGGAGTGCACGGGCCACCCCATCGCGGCGGTTGAGCACTGCCTGCAAGCCTTTGCGCACGGTAAGCCTGTGGTCAACGTGACGGTCGAAGCGGATGCCTTCTGCGGCCCCTTGCTGGCGCGCCGTGCCGCTGAGGCCGGCGTCGTGTATTCGCTCGCCTTCGGCGACCAGCCGGCGCTGATTTGCGATTTGGTGGACTGGGCGCGCACCTGTGGCTTTCCGGTGGTGGCGGCAGGGCGCGGACACAAATGGCTGCCGCACTTTTGCACCTCGACGCCCGAGACGGTCTGGGGCTATTACGGGCTCACGCCCGAGCAAGCCGAGCGCGGCGGGCTCAATCCGAAGATGTTCAACAGTTTTCTCGATGGCTCCAAGCCGTCCATCGAGAGCACGGCCGTGGCCAACGCCACCGGACTGGGCGTGCCGTCCAACGGCTTGCTCTACCCGCCGGCGAGCGTGGCCGACATTCCCTACGTCACGCGCCCGCGCAGCGAAGGCGGTGTGCTCGAGCGCAAGGGCATGGTGGAGGTGATCTCCTCGCTGGAGACCGATGGCCGCGTCATTCCCTACGACATCCGCATGGGCGTGTGGGTCACGGTCGAGGCCGAGACCGACTACATCAAAAACTGCTTCGAGGAATACAACGCCCACACCGACCCGAGCGGGCGCTACTTCACGCTGTACAAGCGCTGGCATCTGATCGGCTTGGAGGTGGGCCTGTCGGTCGCGAGCGTGGCCCTGCGCGGCGAGCCCACGGGTGTGGCCACGGGTTGGAACGCCGACGTGGTGGCCACGGCCAAGCGCGATCTGGCGGTGGGTGAGGTGCTTGACGGCGAGGGCGGCTACACCGTGTGGGGCAAGCTGCTGCCGGCCGAGACCTCGCGTCGCATGGGCGGCTTGCCACTGGGGCTGGCGCACGATGTGCGTGTGGTGCGCCCGGTGCGCCAGGGCCAGAGCCTGACCTGGGACGACGTGGCGATGAACACCGACACGCCGGCCTATCGCCTGCGCCGCGAGATGGAAGCGTTGTTCAGTTGACGCCGAGCAGTTCGACGTCGAACTTGAGGGTGGCGTTGGGCGGGATCACGCCACCCGCGCCGCGCGCGCCATAGCCCAGCTCGGGCGGGATGATGAGGGTGCGCTGGCCGCCGACCTTCATGCCCTGCACGCCTTCGTCCCAGCCGCGAATGACATAGCCGCCGCCGAGCGGGAAGTCAAAGGGGTCGTTGCGGTCACGGCTGGAGTCGAACTTGGCGCCTTGCTCGCCGTTGGCATACAGCCAGCCGGTGTAGTGAACGGTGACGTGTTGACCGGCATGGGCGACTTCGCCCGAACCTTCTTGCGTGTCGAGGTATTGCAGGCCGCTGGGCAGGGTGTTCATGGAGGGGCTCCGAGGTGGTTGGCGAGGGCGAGAGTGTAGCCACGCCGTCAGGCCAGGTAGATTTTTTGCAGCAGCCGCGCCAGCGTCTTGCGTTCGGCGGCACTCAGACGCGCCGAGCCGCGCAGGTCGGCTTGCGTGGCGGCCGCCTCGGCTTGGGCCAGCAGGTCTTGGCCGGCGGGGCTGAGCGACAGGCCCAGGGCGCGACCATCGGTCGGGTGGGGGTGGCGCTCAATGAGCCCGCGCCGGTCGAGCTGGCGCAACAGCACCACCATGTTGGGCGGCAGCACATTGAGCAACTGACACAGTTGGCGCGAGGTCACGCCGGGGCTGTGGCCAATGACCGAGAGGATGGAGAAGTCGACGGGCCGCAGATCGAACTCGGCCACGCCTTGCATGAAGTTGCCCACCAGGGTCAGCGCGGCGCGGCGGGCGTTGTAACCCAGCAGGGTTTCCAAATACTCGGTGCCGCCCACGTCCGATGAGGCGTCGTTGGCCGCGTCGCTGCCCTTGCGGGGCATGCGGAAGTTGCGGCGGCCGGTGCTCATGGTTCTCAGGACGCGAGCTGTGCGTCGAGGATGCTGGCGCGCATGCCGAACTCGGGCAACACCCATGCGCGCAGCGCTTGGGCCGGCGCTTGCCAGCGTGGCGTGTCGGCGCCGGGCGCGCGTTCGATGCGGGTCCAGGCCCAGGCCAGCAAGGCCAGCGTGGCCAGTCGCAGGTAGTCACCCGCGACCCAGCTCAGGCGCAGCGCACCGTCGTCGCGTTGGCTGGTTTGCACGCATTGCTGGGTGAGTTCGCGCAGCAAGTCGAACAGCACCCGCACCTGCGCTTCGTGGCCGCGCGTGTCATCGAGCGCCGCGCTCAGCGTGTCGAGCATGGCGTTGAGCGCGGCACCGCCATCGCCCAACACCTTGCGCATCAACAGATCGATGGCTTGGATCTCGTTGGTGCCTTCATAAATCATGGCGATGCGGGCGTCGCGCACGTTTTGCTCGATGCCCCATTCGCTCACGTAGCCGTGGCCGCCGAACACTTGCAGGCATTCGCTGGCGCCGTGAAAGCCTTGGTCGGTGCACGACGCTTTGAGGATGGGCGTGATGAGTGCACACCAGCGCTGCGCCGCATCGCGCTGCGCTGCATCCGGGTGATGCCGTGCGATGTCCAGGGCCAGCCCGGTTTCGTAAGCCAACACGCGCGCGCCGTCGACCCAGGCGCGTTGCGTGTCGAGGATGCGTTGCACCGCTGGGTGCTCGATGATGAGGTCGGCAGCAGCGCTGCCTTTGTCGCCCTTGGCGCGTGGTGCGCGCATCTGGCGGCGCTCATGGGCGTAGGCGTGCGCCTTTTGCCAGGCCGCGTCGAGCAGGCCCACGCCTTGCAGGGCCACGTGCAGGCGTGCGGCGTTCATCATCACGAACATGGCGTTGAGGCCGCGCCCGACGTCTCCCACCAGCCAGGCACGCGCTTCGTCGAAGCGCATCACGCAGGTGGGGCTACCGTGGATGCCCATTTTTTCTTCGATGCGTTCACAGTGCACGGCACTGCGCGTGCCGTCCGGGTAAAACTTCGGCACCAGAAACAGCGACAGCCCTTTGGGGCCGGGCGGTGCATCGGGCAAGCGCGCCAGCACCAGGTGCACGATGTTGTCCGTCAGGTCGTGCTCGCCACCGCTGATGAAGATCTTGGTGCCCGAGAGGTGGTAGCTGCCATCGGCTTGCGGCACCGCTTTGGTCGAGGCCAGGCCCAGATCGCTGCCCGCGTGCGGCTCGGTCAGGCACATGGTGGCCAGCCACTCGCCGGTGCCCACCTTGCTGAGGTATTGCGTTTTCAGCGCGTCGCTGGCGTGGTGTTTGATGCACTCGTACGCGCCGTGCAACAGGCCCGGTGCCATGGTCCAGCCGTGGTTGGCGGCGGACAGCCATTCGTAGAGCACGCTGTCGAGCACGGCGGGCAAGCCTTGGCCGCCGTCCTCGGTGGCGGTGCTCAGCGCCGCCCAGCCCGATTGCCAGAACGATTGGTAGGCGTCGCGAAAGCCCGGCGGCATGGTGACAGCGCCGGCTTTGAACTGCGCCCCCACTTCATCGCCCACGCGGTTGAGCGGTGCGATTTGCTCGCCGATGAACTTGCCGGCTTCGTCCAGGATCTGATGCATCAAGTCGGCGTCGACTTCGGCGTAGGCGGGCAGGGCAGCGATGCGCTGCGGGGCGTTCAAGACATCGCGCAGGATGAACTGCACGTCTTCCAGTCGGGGTTGGTAGTCGCTCATGGGGTCACTTGGATTGGGCCTTGCCCAGGTAGGTGTCGATCACACGCGGGTCTTGCGCCAGCTCGCGCGCTGGGCCTTGCACACTGACTTCGCCCATCTCCAGCACATAGCCGTGATCGGCCACGGCCAGCGCGGCGCGCGCGTTTTGCTCGACCAGCACGATGGTCACGCCCGTCTGGCGCAGGGTTTCGATGATGGCGAAGATCTCTTTCACGATCAGCGGAGCCAAGCCGAGGCTGGGCTCGTCGAGCATCAGCACCTCGGGGTGCGACATGAGCGAGCGGCCCACGGCCAGCATCTGACGCTCACCGCCCGAGAGCGTGCCCGACAGTTGCAGACGCCGTTCCTTCAAGCGCGGGAACAGGTCGTACACATCGTCGATGCGGCTGCGCCACTGGGCATTGCCCAAGCGCATCTGGCGAAAACCACCGAGTTCGAGGTTGTCTTCCACGGTCATGGTGCCAAACAGCTCGCGCTTCTCGGGCACCAGGGCGATGCCGGCCATGACGCGTTCTTCGAGTGACAGGTCGTTGATGGCCTCGCCCTTGTAGAGCAGCTCGCCCCCCCGAATGGGCAGCACGCCCATGACGGTGTTGAGCAAGGTGGACTTGCCGGCCCCATTGGGGCCAATGACGGTGATGACCTGGCCCTTGTCGGCATGCAGGCCGATGCCGTGCAACACCTCGGCCTTGCCATAGCCGGCGCGCAGGTCGCGGATTTCAATCAAAGCGGTGGACTTCATGGTCGGGTCCTCAGTGTTCGGTGCCCAGGTACGCTGCGCGCACCACAGGGCTTTGCTGGACTTCCTGCGGCGTGCCTTCGAGCAGCAAGGTGCCGAACTCCATCACCACCAGCTTGTCGCAGACCTCCATCACCAGGTCCATGTCGTGCTCGACCAGCAGAATGCTCATGCCTTGTGCTTGCAGCTGGCGCAGCACCGCGGCCAGGGCTTGCTTTTCCTTGTGGCGCAGACCGGCTGCCGGTTCGTCCAGCAACAGCAGCGCCGGGTCGGCGCACAGCGCGCGCGCGATCTCCATCAGGCGTTGCTGGCCCATGGCCAGGTTGCCGGCTTGCTCGTGCAGCAGATCGCCCATGCCAATGCGTTCGAGCTGTTGTTGCGCCAGTTTGAACAAACGCTGCTCTTCGGCACGGTTGGTGCCCAGCAGGCCCGCGACCACGCCTTGGTGGCCCCGGCTGTAGGCGCCGATGGCGACGTTCTCCAACACCGTCATGTCGGGGATCATCTTCACGTGCTGGAAGGTGCGCGCCATGCCGCGGCGCAAGATCTCGCGCGAGGGCAGGCCGCTGATGGTCTCGCCGCGGAATTGCACCGCCCCCGAGGTCAGCGGCAGCACGCCGGTGATGAGGTTGAAGGTGGTGGACTTGCCGGCACCGTTGGGACCGATCAGGCCCACGATCTGACCGGCATGGATTTGAAAACGGATGTCGTTGACGGCGACCAGGCCACCGAACTGCTTGCGGATGTCTTGCACATCGAGCACCAACTCGCCCTGCGCGGGCTTGACGCTCACGGGCAAATCGGCGGCATCGTGCCAGTCGACCACGCGATCGCGTCGCGGCACCCAGCGCGCCACCAGCGACCACAGGCCGTCGGGCAGGTACTTGAGCACCAAGACCAGGGCGACGCCAAAGACGATCACCTCATAGCTGCCGCTGGTGCCGATGAGCTTGGGCAACAGCACCTGCAAGTAGTCATCGAGCAGCTTGATGAGTCCGGCACCCACCAGCGCGCCCCACACATGACCCACGCCACCGACCACGGCCATGAACAGGTACTCGATGCCCATCTTCAGACCAAAGGCCGAGGGGTTGACCGTGCGTTGAAAGTGCGCCAGCAGCCAGCCCGCCACCGAGGCCAGCAGGGCGGCCAGCACAAAGACAATGACTTTGTAGCGGAAGGTGTTGATGCCCATGGCCTCAGCCATTTGCGTGCCGTTCTTGAGCGAACGGATGGCGCGACCCGAACGCGAATCCAGCAAATGCACAAAGCCCATCAACGAGCCCACCAGGATCAGCCAGGTGACGACAAAGAAGGCGCGTCCTTGACCGATGTCGAAGTCGCCGATGGACAGGCTCTTCAAGCCCAGCAGCCCGTCGTACTTACCCAGCGCGTCGAGGTTGCCCATCAGGTAGTACAGCGACAGGCCCCAGGCAATGGTGGCCAGCGGCAGGTAGTGCCCGGACATGCGCAGCGTGATGACGCCGACCACATAGGCACTGACGCCGGTGAGCAGCAGACCGACCCACAGCGTGAGCCAGGGTGACCAACCCAGGTTGAGCGTCATCCACGCGGTGGTGTAGGCACCGATGCCGACGAAGGCGGCCTGTCCGAAGGACGTCAGGCCAGACACGCCCGTGAGCAGCACCAGACCCAGGCAGGTCAGGGCATACAGGCCGATGTAGTTGAGTTGAAAAATCCAGAAGTCGGGCAGGGGCAGCAGCGCCACCACCGGCACGGCGGCGTACAGCAAGAACCAGCGCAGGTTGGCACGCAGGAAGAACGGCATCTCAATGCTCCTCGTCGGAATGACCGCTGGCGAGCGAGCGCCACAGCAGGATGGGCAGGATCAGGGTGAACACGATCACCTCTTTGAAGGCACTGGCCCAAAACGAGCCGAAGGACTCCACGACGCCGACGAACAAAGCGCCCAGCAACGCGCCGGGGTAGCTCGACAGACCGGCCACCACGGCGGCGACAAAGCCTTTGAGGCCAATCAGAAAACCCGAGTCGTAAAACACGGTGGTGGTCGGGCCGATGAGCAGGCCCGAGATGGCACCGATCATGGCGGCCATCAAAAACGTGAGCTGTCCCGAGGCGTGGGTGGAGATGCCCATCAGGCGCGCACCCGTGCGGTTGACCGCCGTGGCGCGCAAGGCCTTGCCATAGAGCGTGCGCTCAAAGAACACGTACAGGGCCACGATCATGGCCAGTGCGGTCAGGAAGATGATGAGCGTCTGGCCCGTCAGGTTGATCGGCCCCAGACGCCAACTGTCGCTCAGAAAACTTGGGTTGCGAAAGCCCTCGGCACCAAAGAACAGCAGACCCAGCCCGGTCATCGCAAAGTGCACACCGACCGAGACGATCAACAGCACCAGCGGCGTGGCCGATTCCAGCGATTGATAGGCGACGCGGTACACCAGTGGACCAAAGGCCGATACCACCAGCACGCTCAGCAGGGCTTGTGCCAGCAGGGAGAAGTTTTGCGGTGCGGCCCACAGGGTCAACAGCGCGATGGCCATGGGCGGGGCCAGCATCATCAAACCCCGGCGCAGTCCCGCCGCGACATTGCGGTCGTGGTGCCAGCGCGTCCAGAACTCCATCAGACTGGCGATGGCGGCGATCAGCATCAACAGCCAGACGGTGCCCGGCACCTTGCCCGCCTGCAACATCGCCAGGGTCAGGGCACCATAGGCCACGAATTCACCTTGCGGGATGAAGATGACGCGGGTCACGGTGAAGACCAGCACCGTGGCCAGGCCCAGCAGGGCGTAGACCGCACCATTGGTGGCACCGTCCAGTGTCAGGATGCTGGCAATTGAGAAGTCCATGCTGTTACTCGCTAAAGCTGAGGAAAGCCGGCGGTGCCGGCTTTCGGAGACAAAGCCCCCGAAGGGGCTTGGGGAGCGATCAGTTCTCGACCTTGAACTGACCGTCCACCACCTTGAGCATCACGCCCGTTTCCATGGTGTAGCCCCAGTGGTCGTCCTTGGTCCAGTTCATCACGCCATGGGCGAACACGGTGCGACCCATGGTTTCCAGACCGTCACGAATGGCGGCGCGGAATTCAGGCGTACCTGGCTTGGCTTTTTTCAGCGCCACAGGAATAACCTTCTCCAGCGTGACCTGGGCGTCGTAGGAGTGACCGGCAAACTGGTTGCGCGACTTGGGACCGTAGGCGGCTTCGTACTTGGTCACGAAGTCCACCGACACCTTTTTCGAGGGGTGGCTGTCCGGCAGCTGCTCGGCGATCACGGCGGGGCCCGAGACCACGTAGGTGCCCTCAACGGCCTTGCCGCCGACGCGCATCAAGTCTTGCGTGGCTGCCGCGTGGGTCTGGTAGATCTTGCCCTTGTAGCCGCGCTCGCTCAGGCCCAGTTGCGGCATGGCCGCGCCCGAGCCGGAGGCCACGACCAAGATGGCGTCGGGGTTGGCCGAGGTCAGCTTCAGCGCTTGCGGGGTCACGCTGGTGTCGGTGCGTGCAAAGCGTTCGGTGGCCACCAGCTTGATGCCGGCTTTGTCCAGCAGCGGGGTGATTTCTTTCAGCCATTGCTCGCCATAGGCGTCGGTGTAGCCCAAGAAGCCAATCGTCTTCACACCTTGCTTTTTCATGTGCTCGACCACAGCGTGGCCCATGACGGTGTTGGACTGGGGCAGGCGGAACAGCCACTTGTCCTTGCCAGCGGGCACGCCCACGGGCGAGCCGGCCAGTTGCACGGTGCCAGCCTCGGACGCGATGTCGGTCATGGCGGCAGCGACGGCGGTGATGCAAGAGCCGATGATGATGTCGACTTTGTCTTCGGTGACGAAGCGGCGCGCGTTGGCGGCGCCCTTGCCTGGATCGGTGGCGTCGTCGAGCACGATCAGGTTGACCTTCTCACCCCCGATGGTCTTGGGAAACAGCTTGAACTGGTTTTGCATCGGGATGCCCAGGCCGGAGCCGGGGCCGGTGAGCGACAGGCTCACACCGACGTTGATGTCGGCGAGGGCAGAGCCGCAAGCCACAGCCGTGGCCGCTGCCGCGATGATGCTTTTGAGCATGGTTTTCTTCAGTGTCATGGGAGTGTCTCCTTGGTGGTGGTTGGGAAAATCAAGAACGAAACTTCAGGAACAAGCCGCACGGATGTCCGCCGGAATGGGGATGGATTTGATGCGCCCCGGATCGTCCGGGTGTTGGATGCAAAACGCGCGCGTCTCCAGGCCTTCGCACAGCACGGTGTCGCCGCGTTGGACGACGTGCTTGTGGATCAGCACTTTCTCGCGCCACTCCTGCACGCTGGTGTGCACCTGGATGCGCTCGCCGTAAGTGGCGGGGCGGAAGAATTTGGTCTGGATCTCCAGCAACGGCGTGCCGATGATGCCGGTGGTCTTGACCAGCTCGCGCCAGGGCGGGATGCCGCACTGCTTGAAGAAATTCAACGACGAGGCGTCCATCCATTTGCAGTAGTTGGGAAAGAACACGATGCCGGCGGGGTCGCAGTCACCGAACATGATCTCGACTTCGTAAACAACGGTTTTGCTCATGAGGGTCTCTTTCAACGTGGGGCCATGCGCAAAGCGCCATCGAGGCGGATGACTTCGCCGTTGAGGTGGGTGTTGTGGATGATGTGGGCAGCCAGTTCGGCGAACTCTTCGGGTTTGCCCAGGCGTGAGGGGAAGGGGATGCTGGCCGCCAGCGATTGCTGCACCGGCTCGGGCAAGGTCTTCATCAGCGGTGTGGCAAACAGGCCCGGCGCGATGGTGCAGACACGGATGCCATGCTGCGCCAGATCGCGCGCCATGGGCAGCGTCATGCCGGCCACGCCGGCCTTGGAGGCGCTGTAGGCCTGCTGGCCAACCTGGCCGTCAAAGGCCGCGACCGAGGCGGTGAAAACCATCACGCCACGGGCGCCGTCTTCCAGCGGCTCCAGCTTGGCGCAGGCGGCGGCAAACAGGCGCGCGGCGTTGTAAGTGCCGATCAGGTTGACGTTGATGACCTTGGCAAAGTCTTCCAGCGGGGCGGCGTTGCCGTCCTTGCCGACCACGCGCTTGGCGGTGCCGATGCCGGCGATCTGCATCAGGATGCGTGCCGGTCCGTGGGCTACAGCAGCGGTTTCAATCGCCTGGGCCATGCTGTCCGGATCGGACACATTGCACGATACGGCGATGCCACCGATGTCCTTGGCGACGCGCTGGGCGTTGTCCATGTTCAGGTCGAGCACGGCGACCTTGGAGCCCAGACGGGCGAGTTCGCGGGCGGTGGCCTCGCCGAGGCCGGAGCCGCCACCGGTGACGAGAGCGGCTGTTCCTTGGATGTTCATGTGGTTTCCTTGGGGAGTTGTGAATGGCAGTGGATGTCATGCCCGACTGGATCGGGCATCCATGGATTCCCGCATTCCAGGGAATGACAGGCAGGATGTCATGCGGCCTGTGGATTCTCAATCAGCAGCGCAATGCCCTGGCCGCCACCCACACAAGCGCTGGAGATGCCGTAACGCAGGCCCGAGCGTTGCAGCTCGCGGGCCAGGGTGATCGTCAGGCGCACGCCGGTGGCGGCCAGCGGGTGGCCCAGGGCGATGGCGCCGCCGTTCACG